>Ga0315282_10000425_pt1 | contig 83480 bp, 64 predicted proteins | sample YL17G07_20_MG_FD_203693 | JGI IMG/M metagenome (GOLD analysis project Ga0315282, IMG submission 203693) | Sediment microbial communities from Yellowstone Lake, YNP, Wyoming, USA - YL17G07_20 | ecosystem: Environmental > Aquatic > Freshwater > Lake > Sediment | place: USA: Wyoming | collected...
AACCGCCGCGTCTTCCAGTTCTTCTGCAACGCCATCAATGCCCACTTCCGAAAAGAAACCGCCCCTTCTCTGTTATATTGATGCAGAGCCGTGAACGGTTACAGACATGAGGAAATCTCAGGTGCGTATCGTGCGTTGGTTCTTTGTCACCGCAATTCTGGCTTGCACGGCCCCGGCATGGTCGCAGGAGACTGTCGTCGTCAGGCCGAAGGTGATCGATGACGTCCTCGTCAATCCCGGGATCGGATTCATGACCTTTCAGCGGTTCAATGGCGATACGCTGAATGAAGGCAAGCGATGGACCGAGGGTTATCCCATCGTCTACCAGGAATTCGACGGCAGTCTCGAAAACGAGAATTACCCGATGACCTCGCTGGCCTACTTCCGAGTGTACTGGAGGTTCATCGAGCCGACCCGGGGCGAATACCGCTGGGACTTCGTCGACAAGGCGCTCGAAACCGCGACGGCCCGGGGCCAAACGCTGCTGCTTCGTATCGCACCCTATGGGACGGGGGCCGACAACGATGTGCCCGACTGGTACCGCAAGATGGTCGGCGAGGAGAAGGACTTGCCTGAGAAGTGGCGCACCAATCCAGAAGACCCTCGCTATGTCGAGTGCTTCGGCCGGATGGTGCGCGACCTTGGGGCCCGTTATGACGGGCACCCGGCCCTGGAGAGCGTCGATCTGTCGATCGTCGGCGCCTGGGGAGAGGGGGCCGGCTCAGACCGCCTCACCCAGAAGACCCGCGAGGCGCTCGTAGACAGCTACCTGGAGGCATTCAAAAGGACGCTTCTGGTCATGCTCCTGACGGACGAGAAGACCAACCGCTACGGCTTGTCAAAGCGAGATGTCGGCTGGCGGGTGGATTGCCTCGGCGATATGGGAGGCTTCAGCCCGACCTGGTGCCACATGTGCGACTACTACCCGCAGGCGATCATCAACTTCGGCGTGAAGGACGCCTGGAAGAAGGCCCCGGTTACGCTCGAAATCTGCTGGGTGATGCAGCACTGGAAGGACCAGGGCTGGGATGTCGACTACATCATCGACCAATCGCTGAAGTGGCACATCTCGTCCTTCAACGCGAAATCGTCGGCGGTGCCCCAGGAGTGGTGGCCGCAGGTGAATCGGTGGCTCAAGAGGATGGGCTACCGCTTCGCGCTGCGGAAGTTCACCTTTCCCTCGACGGTGAGGCCGGGCGGAGAGTTGAGCTTCACCTCCTGGTGGGAGAATCAGGGCGTGGCGCCGTGCTATCGCCCGTTTCGGCTGGCGCTTCGCCTGAGCAATCCTCAGAAGGATTCGATTCTCATCACCAAGGCGGACCTGCGGTCCTGGCTGCCCGGCGATAACCTCTATGATGATGCCGTGGCAGTTCCGAATGATGCGGTCGAGGGCAAATATGACCTGATGATCGGCATTCTGGACGAGTGGACCAACCAGCCGAAAATCAGGCTGGCCATCGAGGGTCGCCGGTCGGATGGCTGGTATGACTTGGGAAAGATCGACGTGCGACGCTGATCAACCGATCATCATTACTGAGTTTGAAATCTGAAGTGTGAAGTTTGAAGACGCAAGCCTTGCTTCAGACTTGAAACTCGACACCTTTCCATTCCCTGCCTTGCACCATATCGCGACGTTTCTGCCCGCACGTCGGCCATTAAGGAAAATCCCTAGGCCATTGCAGGGTCTTACGCGTATGTCAGAGTTGACGACGGTCTTAACCTCGTTATCTGGAATCACGAGAGACTTACAGAAGTGCCATACGGCGTGCGAGTCTTCGACACCGACGGGGCCAGAGGCTGTACACAGGAAATTCCTCAATTACGATTCACGATCTACGATTTTGGCTCACGCCAAAGCAAGGCCGGCAATTGGCAATCGTAAATGGTAAATGGTAAATCGTAAATCACGATGGATCGACGCACATTTCTTCAGATGATGGCCGGTGTTGGCGCCGGCCACATGGGCCTTCACCATTCCTCTTCGCGGCCAAGCCCGCGTCCAGCCACCGACTTTGGGCAAAGGGATTCCGACCATTGGATCTCCGAGGCCAAGGAACGGCCGGACATAAGGCCCGGGATATGGACGACGTTCGCCACGACGTGCCGCGAGTGCCCGGCAGGCTGCGGCATGCACGTTCGTTGCCGGGAGGGCCGCGTCGTCAAAGTCGAGGGGAATCCTGACCATCCTGTGAGCCGCGGCGGCCTGTGTCCCCGGGGCCAGTCGGCGCCCCAGGGATTGTATGATCCGGATCGCATATGGCACCCGCTGAAGAGGAAAGGACCTGAAGCACCTAAGGAAGGACCGGACGCCGGGGCTCGTCCCTTGAGTCCTTTCCAGCCGCTGTCCTGGTCCCAGGTGATCGCCGAGGTGACGGACGCGCTGAAAGCGGCCAAGCGGCTCTTCATCGTGAGCGATCTCCAGACAGGCGCCCTGGCAGAGGTGATGCGGCAATTCCACGCTGCGTTTGCGCTGCCGGGGGAAGTCGAATTCTACGAGGCGTTTGCCTACGAGCCGTTGCGTGCAGCCAACGAGCGGCTCTTCGGTAGACCGGTGATTCCGCGGTACAGACTCGACCGGTGCGACGTCATCCTGAGCTTCGGCGCTGATTTCCTCGAAAACTGGATATCTAACGTCGAGTTCGCGTGGCAGTTCAGCGAAATGCACCATCGCCCGCCCGATTACGGCGGCGAGCTAATCTATATCGGCCCCCGGCTGTCTATGACGGCGGCGAACGCGGACCACTTTCTGCAAGTTCCGGCGGGACAGGAGAGCCGCGTGGCCGCAGCTATCCTGCGGGAAGCGACGGGACAACGAACAGGACCTGTAAAACAGACAGGGCCCATTGAGGGAGTGTCGCCGGAGTCCATACAAGCTGTGGCTCGCAGATTCATGCAGGCGAAGAGCGGCGTGGCTTTGGGCGGGCCGGTCGCCGCGACGGGCCCGGCGGCGGAGAATCTTGCGGCCGCCGTCATGCTGCTGAACCAGGCCAAAGGGAGTATCGGCCCGGCTATCAACTTCTCCCAAGTCCATGCTTTGGGGCAGACGACTCCTGCGGCCCGACTCGAGCAATTGTTTGCGGATTTCTCGCGAGGCGATGTCCTGATCGTGCACAACACGAATCCGGCGTACAGCCTTCCGCATCTACGAGAATACTTCAAGCAGGTCGATCACCTCATCTTTTTGGGCACGATGATCAACGAGACGGCGAGACTGGCACAGTGGGTCTTGCCCGTGCTTTCGCCGCTGGAGATGTGGGGCGACTATGAGCCTTGGAGCGGCATTCACTGCCTGATGCAGCCGACGATGGGTCCGCTGCACGAGGCTCGCCACAGCGGCGATGTCCTCCTTGCCCTGGCCGAGAGTTGCGGCCAGCCTTTGCAACGGGCGGATCGGCAGGTCAGGACGTTCTGCGACTGGCTCAGGCTTCGCTGGCAGCAATTGCACAGCGAGCTTTCGGCCCCGGTGGGGTTCGAGCAGTTCTGGCAGCAGTCGCTGCAGAATGGCGGAGCCGTCGCCACGGTGAGACGGGAGCCAGCGCCGACGCCACAAAACCAAGGCCCGGCGCCGGAGCCGACGGCCCAGGCAACACAGGAGTTGCACCTGTGGCTCTGGCCGTCGATCCTGCTGTTCGATGGTCGTCTGGCGAATCGCGGCTGGATGCAGGAAATCCCGGAGCGCATGAGTACCCTTACATGGGGCAGTTGGGTGGACATCTCTCCGACGACGGCCCGGCAGATGGAGATCATCGACGGCGATGTGGTCGAGGTCTCCAACAAGTTGGGCGCGCTTCAGGCTCCTGCCCGCATAACGGGCGACGTAGCGGACAACGTTGTGGCCATAGCGTTTGGCCAGGGGCACACCAATCTGGGCGAGGTGGCGAACGGGCGTGGAGCGAATGCCTTTGAGCTGCTCACCGCCGGCGGGCCGGACTCGTTGTTCGGCGCAGTCTCGCTTCGCAAGATGCCTGCCACAGGGCGTCTGATCAATCTTTCCGCCACGCAGGACCAGTACGAGCGGCGGATCGTCCAGTGGATCACGCGCGGCAAGCTACGCGACCTGAAGGACACCGAGGTCGAGGAGATCATCTGGCCGTTGCCGCGAGGATACGACCCGCACCGCGACCTGTATCCGCCCCACGAGTATCCGAGCCATCGGTGGGCGATGGTGATAGACCTGGATCGGTGCATCGGCTGCGGCGCCTGCGAGACTGCGTGCTATGCCGAGAACAATATCCCCGTGATGGGGCCGGAGGCGTTGTTCAAAGGTCGAGAGATGTCCTGGTTGAAGGTCCCGCCGTACCGTCATCCGCAGGATTCTCTCCGCGTGGGTTTTCTCCCGCTGCCGTGCCAGCATTGCGACGCCGCGCCGTGCGAGCCGGTCTGCCCCGTCTTTGCGGCGGTGCATAACGACCAGGGGCTCAACGCGCAGGTCTACAATCGGTGCATCGGGACGCGATTCTGCTCGAACAACTGTCCCTACAAGGTCCGCCGGTTTGGGTGGTTCAATGTGCACTGGCGCGAGCCATTGCACCTGCAATTGAATCCCGATGTCGACGTCCGCTGTCGGGGCGTGATGGAAAAATGCACGTTCTGCGTCCAACGAATCTTGTATGCCGAGCGACAGGCGAAGGCCGAGGGTCGCACGCTGCGCGACGGAGAGGTCCAGCCGGCCTGCGTGCAATCCTGCCCCACGAGAGCTTTCGTCTTCGGCGATCTGATGCAGCCGGACTCGCAGGTGAGCAGGCTCTTTGAGCATCCGCGGCGGTACCAACTGCTCAAGGAACTCAACACCAAGCCCGCGGTCATCTACCTCAAACGCATCCGGCCGGATGAAGCGGAGATTGCCTGAGCCCTATGCCGGGATATCGGCAAGTCAATGAAGAGGTGATCAGGGCGTTGCGGCCGCCCGGCGTGCTCTATAAAACCGCCATGGCGCTGCTGGCCCTGGGAATGGCTGGCCTCCTCGGAGCGTGGATCTATCAAATCCGCACCGGGATGGGGGTGGCCGGCATCTCTCATCCCATCGGCTGGGGCGTGTACATCGGAAGCTTCGTCTTCTGGATCGGGATCGCCCACTCGGGGACTCTCATCTCGGCCATCCTGTACCTGGTGCGATCCAAGTGGCGTACGGCGATTTCCCGGTCCGCTGAGGCCATGACGATCATCGCCATTATGACGGCCGGGATGTTCCCGCTGGTTCACCTGGGCCGGTTCTGGGTCTTCTACTTCATTATCCCGTATCCCTCTCAGCGGCACATCTGGCCGAACTTCCAGAGTCCTCTGGTCTTCGATATATGCGCGGTTTTCACGTACTTCACGGTCAGCCTGATCTTCTTCTATGTCGGCATGGTCCCGGATATCGCCGCGGCGAGGGACCATCTGTCCCACGAGGGCAAGCGGGGATTCCGCGAGAAGCTGTATCGCGTGCTGGCGCTGGGCTGGCACGGGCGCAGCGAGCATTGGCGGCATCACGGCCGGGCCTACCTGTTCTTCGCCGCCCTGGCCACGCCCCTGGTGGTCTCCGTGCACTCGGTCGTCTCGTGGGACTTTGCCACCGGTATTCTGCCGGGCTGGCACTCGACGCTGTTCCCGCCGTACTTCGTCGCCGGCGCCATTCACTCCGGGCTGGCCATGGTCCTGACGCTCCTGATCCCGCTTCGCAAGCTGCTGCACTTGGAGGACCTGATCGAGCCTAAGCACTTTCAGGATGTGGCGCTGCTCATGATCGTCACAACGCTGATCATCGGGTATTCGTACGCGATCGAGTTGTTCATGGCCTGGTATTCGGGCAACCAGTTTGAGATGCAGTTCGCCTGGTGGCGGCTCACCGGCTCCTGGTGGCCTTTCTATCCGCTGATCGTCATCTGCAACGTCTTGCTGCCGCTGCTGTTCGTTTTCAGGAGGGTCCGGCGCAGCATGGCGCTGCTGTTCGTCATTTCCATCTTCGTCAATATCGGCATGTGGTCGGAGCGTCTGTGGCTCGTGGCATCCTCGACGGCCCACGATTTTCTGCCGCACAACTGGGGCTGGTACCTGCCGACCTGGGTCGAGCTGACCATTCTCAACGGGTCCATCTGTCTGTTTTTCTTCGGTTTTCTCATTCTGGCGAAATTCTTCCCGGCGGCCCCCATGAGCGACATCAAGACCGACACCGAGCAGGAGCAGGAGAAGAAGCGGTATTCGCCGAGGCCATACGTCAAGCCAGCGGAGTTGCCGACGGGGGTCGTCGGCGTCTTCGCGAAGGCCACGGACTTTCTGGATGCCGTCGATAAGGTCCACGCCCATGCGCTCTACGGCATGGAGACCTACGCACCACTACGCGTGGACGAGCTTGAGCCGCTGCTGGGTCGGGGCAAGAGCCCGGTCCGCTACTGGACGTTGATCGGGGCGCTGTGCGGCCTGGTCGGCGGCTTTGCCCTGGCCATCGGATCGGCCCTGGTCGAGGGCTTGATCGTCGGAGGCAAACACCCGGTCTCGATCATTCCGTACTGCGTAGTGGGTTTCGAAGGTACCATCCTCCTGGGCGCTCTCGGCAATTTCATCGGCATGCTGATCCACGCACGGCTGCCGAAGTGGAAGACGCCCGCCGGCTACGACTGGCGGTTCAGCCAGGACAAATTCGGGCTGTTCATCGCCGCCCCTCCCGGACAATTCGAGGGGCTGCATCAAGTTTTGGAATCGACCCATCCGGAAGAGATTTACAATGTCCAATGATAGGGGCACGGGGCGCCTGTCCCAGCAGCGCCCAGCGCAAATCCTGGCGGCGATTGTGCTACTGGCTCTGCTGGCCTGGATCGCCGCAGGGATCTGGTGGGATGCACGGCGTGCCTGGGCCATGCTGCTGACGGACTTCCTTTTTCTGAGCTCGCTATCCGCGGGGCTGGTCGTTTGGCCGGCGATTGTCATCGTCAGCCGGGGCACGTGGATGGGTACGACTCAGCGGACGGCGTTGGCCGGCATTGTGCTGCTGCCGGTATGCGTGCTGATCCTGCTCGTGCTGATCATCGGCGGTCGCTACTGGGCCCCCTGGCTGGGACAGAATCTACCGAACAGTTGGTGGCTCAATGCCGGCTTTCTGTTCACGCGGGATATGATCTCGCTGATCGTTTTCACCGGCCTGGCCTGGTGGTTTGTCTGGGCCATGAGGCAAGGCCGGCAGCCCAAGCGCTTGGCCGCCTGGCTGATCTTCATCTACAGCATCGTCTTCTCGATCCTGGGCATCGATCTGGCGATGGGCCTGGACCCCCGATGGTACAGTCTCGTCTTTGGCATCTACTTCTTCATCTCCGGCCTGCTCATTGCTATCGTCGGCTGGCTTTTGATTTCCGCGACGGTGGATGCTACGGCGACGCCCGATCAGCTCTCCGACCAGGCAAAGCTGGTCATCACCTTCAGCATGCTGACCGCGTACCTGATGTACTGCCAGTTGCTGCCGATCTGGTATGAGAACATGCCCCAGGAGACGCGGTACCTCGTGCCCAGGATGAATGACGTGACGCATTGGCCCAACATCAGCATCGTGCTGCTGGCGCTGGTGTACCTGGGGCCGCTGGTGCTGTTCCTGAGGCGCGACGCCAAGCGCAGCTACACGTACGCGGGGACGATGGCTGGGGTGATCCTGGCGGCGCTATGGCTGGAGCGATGGTGGCTGGTCATGCCGAGCCTCGGCGAGCCGCTGCGGTTCGGATTTGCAGAAATCACTGGAGTCGCTGCTCTGGTTGCAGGTCTACTGCTGTTCGGCCTCTGGCTGCGCCGGAGCGTCGTGCCGCAGGGCGCTGGCGAAGCAAGCCAACAGGTACAGGTGGGTGGAACGGAGCCGTGAGAGACGGGCGGTACAGACCCAGGGCCGTGCTGATTCTTGTCATCTGCGTCGTTCTCGTGACGGCATTGGCTGTGCTTGGGGCTTTGTACTACCCGGCCGACATCGGCGCGCAGCAGCCGATCCCATTCAGCCACCGCGTGCACGCAGGCGACAAGCAGATCGGCTGCCTGCTGTGCCATCCGGGAGTGTTTGATGCGCCGGTCGCCGGCCTGCCGCCGGTCGAGACCTGCATGCTGTGTCACAGCAGGATCATCATCCATTATCCGGAGATCGAGCGGGTCCGCGGGCACTACGAGCAGGGCGAACCGATCCGGTGGGTCCGGGTCTCCAACCTGCCCGACCTCGCCCATTTCGATCACAGCATGCATCTGGTCTCCGGCGTGGATTGCGGCGCGTGCCACGGAGACATTAAGGCCATGGATCGCGTCGCGCTTCCGCAGAAGTTCAAAATGGGTTTCTGCATCCAGTGTCATCGCGAGAACAATGCGACGCACGATTGTTTCACCTGTCATTATTGAGCGGTTATGAGAGACGAGCCCTTCTATCGCCGGCCGAACAGTGCCGCCCTGGCCTTCATCGTGGCAGGCTCGATATGGTTCGTCATCGGGACCTTCTACGGCCTGTTCTCGGCCATCCACCTCGTTGCACCGGAGTTCTTCAACAATATTCCGTGGCTGGTGTTCGGGCGGACGCGCCCGACACACGTCAATACGGTAATCTACGGCTTCGTGGCCGGCACGCTGATCGGCTCCGGACTCTACTACACCCCGAAGCTGTTGCGTACGACGCTGTGGTCGGAGCCTCTGGGGTGGGTCAGTTTTGTCCTGTGGAATCTGGCCGTTCTGAGCGGACCCGTCGGATTCGCGTTCGGGTACAGCCAGGGCCGGGAGTACGCAGAATACATCTGGACGGCGGATCTGCTCATTGTGCTGGCGGTCCTCACGATGCTCGTCAATGCGGTCATGACCATCCTGCAGCGAAACACCGGCGAGCTGTACATCTCCGTGTGGTATTTCGTCGGCACGTTCCTGTGGACTGCCGGGTCCTATCCGATCGGCAACGTGATGTGGCATCCGGCCACGGGGGCGGAAAGCGGCCTGCTGGATTCGATCTTCCTGTGGTTCTACGCTCACAACCTCGTTGGCCTGATCCTGACGCCATTGGCTGTCGGCGCCGCCTTTTACGTCATTCCCTACATTACGAACACCCCCCTGTACTCTCACATGCTGTCGATGATCGGTTTCTGGACCTTGATCGTATTTTATTCACACATTGGGGGACATCACATCCTGCAGGCGCCGATCCCCAACTCGCTCAAGGCGGTCTCCATCGCGGACTCCCTCGCGATGGTGATCCCGGTCTTCACGGTGCTGGCCAACCTGTGGCTGACGGCGCGGGGCCGTGGCGGGGCGCTGCTGCGCCACCCCGCCGGCCGGTTCGTTCTGGCCGGCACGATCTGGTACCTGCTGACCTGCATCCAGGGGCCGCTGCAATCGATCCCGGCCTTGCAGAAGGTGACGCACTTCAACAACTGGACCGTTGGGCACTCACATATCGCCGTGCTGGGGTTCAGCGGCTTCATCGCCCTGGGGGTCATGTGGCTCGTCGTGCCTCAACTGACCGGTCGGCGAGTCTATTCGGGCAAGCTGGTTTTCGCCCAATTCTGGCTGATTATCTTCGGTCTGGTGGGTTTCTTTGCCGTCCTGACGACCGCCGGGCTGATTCAAGGGCAGGGCTGGTACAACGGCGAAGTCGTCGTCCGCGTGCTGCCGGAGATTCACCCCTACATGGTCATGCGGCTGGCGCTGGGCCTCTCGATCATCAGCGGGGCCGTGGTCGGCCTCTACAATCTCGTGATGACCCTGTATCGAGGGACTCTGTTCGATCCGGCTCTGGAGGAGGAGTACTTCGCGTGAAGATGACGCCTGCACTGCTGGTCATCGGCGGGTTCCTGGTCTTCCTGGCCTCGATCTCGATCATGGTCTTCATCCCCGCCGCGATGTTCCACCCCACGCCCTCGGACATCTGGAGACCGCTGACTCCGGAAGAAGACGAAGGCAACCGTCAGTACGTGAGGAACGGATGCAGTTACTGCCACTCGCAGTACATCCGGGTCACCGATTGGGGACACGGCGCCCAGCGCATCGCGGAGGCGGGGGACTACATCGATCGCCAGCCGGCGATCCTGGGCACCGAGCGCACCGGCCCGGACCTTTCGGAGGAGGGCGGCGAGCATCCGGACGACTGGCATATCGCTCACTTCGTCAATCCTCGCTACACGAGCCCGATCTCGGTCATGCCGAGCTGGGAGTTCCTGGGCGAGAAGGACATCGCCCGGCTCGTCGCTTACATGCAGTCGGAAGGCCAGAAAGCGGCGGACTACCGCGTGGAAAGGCAGAAGCAATGGAAGGCAGCGGCTGTGGCTGGTCATCGGGCGGGGCCGGATAAGAACATTCAATGGCTGCACGGACACATCCCGGAGGTCTGGCAGAATATGCCCAATCCCTATCCGGCCTCCGACGAGGCCAGACTCCGAGGCAAGAAGATGTATCAGGAATTCTGCATCGGCTGCCACGGCTCCATCGGTGACGGGCAAGGGCCGGCGGAACCGTACCTGGACCCGCCGCCATTAAATTTCACGACCCTGCGGCGAAACCTCGTCCAGGGCAAGTACATCGGCGGGATCTTCTACTACCAGATCATGAACGGCATCACCGGCACAGCCATGCCGTATTTCAAGCGGGCCCTCGAATCCGAAAAGATCTGGGACCTCGCCAACTACGTGGCCGTGGACTTCGTCGGCTACACCGACGCCGGAATCGAACCGAAGGGAATCGATGTCTCCTACGAGAACCGGTGGGTGAATCCGTACAAGACGCCGCAGGAGGCAGAGGAACAGGGTGTTCTGCCTTTCACGACAACTCGCTCCGAACCCAATGATGTCCCGTCGCAGCAGCAAGGCCATGGCCACATGCTGCTCCCATGAAGATAATACCAGGCGAGAGCGCAGCGCGATGTTCCATCTCTATGTCCTACAAAACCGTCACGTGATCCTGACCGTCGGCGTAGGCCTTGTGCTGGTCCTGTCGTTCTTCCTGTCGTACCTGCCCATGAAGCGGGCACGCGATCCGGAGCGATATCAATTGGAGGAATCGCCTGGCCCGTTCACCTGGCGGGAAGTCTGGAGCTACATGCCCTGGATTCTGGTCCTGGTGTACGTCGGGACATTTGTCTATAGCATCATCGATATCCTCTGGAAGTCGGCGCATCCACCGAACTACTGATGATTAACTATCAATACGAAGAGTTCAAGCAGGTCAGGCAAGTCTGGACCTGGCTGGCGATCCTGCTTATGGCTGTCATCATATTGGGATGGGGGATGGTCACTCACATGGCAGTACCCGACGTGCCGCGGCATTGGGATTTCGATACGCTGCCGGACACCCCGGCGTTGTCCCCGTATTCGACGGTGCCGCCGCCCCGGGTGAAAAGGGTGCCGCCCCAGATCGGTCTGCCGCCGGAGTATATCAAAGACGTGAATGTGCCATGAAGAAGATCGCTGCGGGAATAGTTTTGATCGTTGCGGCTGTTATCGCCATCGTGGCGCTATACCTGATGTTCTCCGGGCCCCGGATGCGGGTTCAGCCCAAGCTTCTGCCATACCAGGCGCTGATGCCGCCAACGCCTGAGGGGACTGTGCCGGTCGCCGCCCAGTCTGCTTTAGTGCCGCTGGCCGAGGTCGTGGGGCAATTGCGCAATTCGCTGCCCGACACGGCGCTGACGCGGGAGACGGGGCGGGTTTACTATGGTTATTATTGTGCATTCTGTCACGGCCAGACCGGCCATGGCGATGGGCCGGTCGGCTACAGCTATACGCCGGCGCCCACGGACCTGACCCTGTCGCGAGTACAGGCCCTCTCCGACGGCGCGCTCTACAGAGCCATGCTGACCGGCGTCGGCCACGAGCCCGTGCTGGGCCACGTCATGCGTCCGCAAGCAACCTGGTACATCGTCAGTTACGTGCGAGTCTTGCAGAGCGAACGCGCCGAGGGCGATTGATGCAGACAGACGCCGCCATGATGGCAAAGCTGACCAGCGCTCTGTTTCTCTTGCCTGTCGAGCAGGATTTGCAGCAAGTCCGCGCCGCCCTGCAGGGACTGGGGACGGACCTGCGCAGCGCCAAGCCTACGCTGCCCCTGATCCATGCCCTGTGTGTTCTGCCGTCGGGCGAGCGCACGACGCTGCTGCTGAAGCTTCAGGCCCGTACGGCCAGCGACGGTGAATTGCTCGACGTCGTTGACCCCAGCGGCAGTGTGGGCTACGTGCTCAAACGCCTCAGGGAACACGCCGATCAGGCTCTTGAGACCCTGCGTCCGCTGCGACGGTCGCGGATGAAGACCGCCTTGACGGCTGTGCCGGAGTGGATTGTGCAGCAGGCCGGAGAGGGATTGGCCGCCGACTCCAGCCCGATGTACGCGCGGCATCAGGCCCATGCCGGCTGAATCCATATGATGAATCGTCTCGACAGTAGAAACGACCAGCGTGCCATCGGAGTTTGTGCAGTTCGTTGGAAGCAGCAGTGCCCATGCACTACGCCTGCCGAGTTGCAGTGGCACGGAACATCACTAGAACAGGAGGTGTATCATGAGTCGATCTGCAAAGAGTGTCCGGTGTCTTACCGGGAACATCCGCATGCTCGCTTTATGTGCCGGCATTCTCATGAGCGTGACGGCGCCGTCCTTCTCATCGCAGCAGCAACAACAGTGTAAGGACATTGCAAGGCAACTGTCGCAGGCGTTTGCGTCAACGTCCAAGGCGGCCATGCCCGCGGTGGTTTCGATCACGGTGGAAAAGACCGTGGACGTGGCCCCCACGGTGGGATCGGAGGACCAGAGCCAATACAATGACCCCTACGGCGGTTTCGGGGACGATTTCCTGCGTAAGTTCTTCGGAGGCAGGCTGCCTCAGTTGCGTTCCCCTCGGCGGTACCTGGAGCGCGGGCAGGGCTCCGGCTTCATCATCAGCCAGGACGGCTACATCCTGACGAACAACCACGTCGTGGGCGATGTGGACAAGATGACGGTGACGCTTCAGGACGGCCGCACGTTCAACAACGCCAAGGTAATCGGAACTGACCCCGACTCGGAAGTGGCCCTGATCAAGATCGAAGGCAACAACTTCCCCATGCTGCCGCTGGGCGATTCGGACAAGATGCAGGTTGGAGACTGGGTCATCGCCATCGGGAATCCCTTCGGCCTGACGGAGACGGTGACCGTGGGCGTGATCAGCGCCGTGGGGCGCAGCAACGTTCACATTGCCGCCTATGAGAACTTCATCCAGACCGATGCGGCGATCAATCCGGGCAACTCGGGCGGCCCGCTCATCAATCTGGATGGCCAGGCTATTGGAATCAATACGGCTATCGCCAGCGAGAGCGGCGGATACATGGGCATCGGGTTCGCAATCCCCATCAACATGGCTCGCACGATCGAGGAGCAACTGAAGAAGAACGGGAGGGTGGTCCGCGGCTATCTGGGTCTGCTCGCCCAGGACGTGACGCCGGGTATGGCGCAGCTTCTGAAGCTGCCGCAGGCGCAAGGCGTCATCGTCTCGCAAGTCGAAGGCGGCTCTCCCGCCGCCGACGCCGGGTTGAGAACCGGAGACGTGATTCTCGAGATAGACGGCAAGAAGATCGAATCGTACGACGCTTTCCGAAATCAAGTCGCCGCCATGGCCCCGGGCACCAAGATTCAACTTACCGTCGCCAGGGACGGAAAAGTCTCCCAGGTAGCGCTGACTCTGGGCGAGCGGCCGAGCGAAGTGGCCCGGGCGCAGCAGGCTCGCCAGGAACAGCAGCCGCAGGTGGCCCTTGGCGTGCAGGTGCAGAATCTCTCGAGGGACATGGCGCAGCAGTTCGGCTATACGCCCGGGACGGGCGTCATCGTCTCGGCTGTGGTTCCCGGCAGCCCCGCCGATGATGCGGGGATCCGGCCGGGCGATCTCATCACCGCCGTCAACAGTCAGGCCGTGACATCCACGGACCAGTTCCGCAAGGCAATCAGCGCCGCGCGAAGCCAGAAGCAAGCGCTTCTGTTGATCCGCCGGGGTGAGTTCTCGCAGTTCGTGGTAGTGCAACTCGGGCAGTAGCGGGGCGTTGGGCTGGTCCTGCGGCTATCCCGGGGAGAGACTGTCTCCCCGCCACTTTTGGTGAAGGGAAGCAAGGTCTATGGACGTCCCACTGTGGCCTTTAGTGGTCTATACGGTCGTGGTTCTGTCTCTGACCGCGGCGATCATCGTTGTCTCCTATCTGCTCGGCCAGCGCCATAGCGGACCTGCCACGGCCCAGGTCTACGAGTCCGGCTTTCTGCCGACCGGTTCGGCACGCCTGCGGCTCTCCATCGATTTCTACCTGGTGGCGATCTTCTTTGTCGTCTTCGATGTGGAGTCCATCTTCATCTTCGCCTGGGCGATTGCCTGGCGCGAGCTGGGGTGGGCGGGGTACGTCGAGGTCCTCGTCTTCATCGCAATCCTGCTGGCGGCGCTGGTATATCTCTGGAGGCTGGGGGCTCTGGATTGGGGAACGGTTCGGTTCCAGAAGAAGGTGCGCCGAGAAAGGGAAAACCCATGCCAACCCGCAAAGACGACCTGATGGACCGCACTCCGGACAGGCCGGCCGCGCACGAGGATTCTCTCGATCTGGCGGTCGGGCGTGGCATCCTCTTTGCGCGTTTGCAGCGCCTTGTTGCCTGGGCGCGCAAGAATTCGGTCTGGCCGTTCAACTTCGGGCTCTCCTGCTGCTACGTGGAAATGGCAACCAGCCTGACGAGCAAATACGACATTGCGCGTTACGGCTCTGAGGTGATTCGGGGCACGCCGCGAGAGGCGGACCTGATGGTTATCGCCGGCACGGTCTTCGTCAAGATGGCGCCGGTTATCCAGCGGCTGTATGAGCAGATGATGGAGCCGCGATGGGTCATTTCCATGGGCTCGTGTGCCAACTCCGGGGGGATGTACGACATCTACAGTGTCGTCCAGGGGGTGGACGAATTCCTCGGCGTCGATGTCTACATACCTGGCTGCCCGCCTCGGCCCGATGCATTCATCGAAGGTCTTCTGCTGCTCCAGCAGGCGGTCGGGGCCGAACGACGCCCCTTGAGCTGGGTCGTGGGTCCGCAGGGCACGTACCGGCCGGCGATGCCCAGCCAGAGGGATATCAAGCGGCTGGATCGCCAAAAGGAGCAGCACCTGCGCTCTCCTGATACAATTTGAATTGCACCATTCAATTCTCTCTGGAATCTGAGTGGCTGTCCATTCCACGATCATAGAAGAATTGCGGCAGAAGTTTGGCGCCGAGGCGTTCACCGAGCAGGCGACGCGAGACGCGGTGCCGACGGTATGGGTCGGCGCTGACGCCGTGGCGGGGGTGCTGCGCTACCTGAAGCAGGAGGCGCCCAGGCCCTACCGCATGTTGTACGATCTGACGGCGATCGACGAGCGGACGCGGGAAAATCGTCCCGGCCAGCCCGACAGCGATTTCACCGTCGTTTACCAGCTTCTGTCGTTCGACCGGAACGAGTACGTCAGAGTCAAAGCGGCGCTCAAAGGCGAGTTCCCGGCAATTCGGACCATCACCGATCTGTGGCCTTCAGCCAACTGGTACGAGCGCGAGCTGTGGGACATGTTCGGCATCAAGGTGGAAGGCCACCCCGACCTCCGACGCATCCTCATGCCGCCCTGGTGGAAGGGCCACCCTCTTCGCAAGGAGCATCCCGCTCGCGCCACAGAACTGCCGCCGTTCCACTTGACCGATGACGAGCGCGATGAGTATGAGAAGGAGTCTCAGTTCGACCCCAAGCACTGGGGACTTCGCGAGCACAAGGACGGGATGGACCTGATGTTTCTCAACGTCGGGCCGCAGCACCCCGGCACCCACGGAATCCTGAGACTCGTGCTCCAACTGGAGGATGAGGAGCTGGTGCACGTCGTCCCGGACATTGGCTTTCACCATCGCGGCGCGGAGAAGATGGGAGAGCGGCAATCCTGGCACACGTACATTCCGTATACCGATCGCGTCGATTACCTCGGCGGCGTCATGAACAACCTGGCGTATCTCATGGCCGTCGAGCGGCTGGCGGGCATCGAAGTGCCGGACCGGGCCAAGGTCATCCGGGTCATGATGTCCGAGCTGTTCCGGATCGCGTCCCACCTGGTGTACTACGGCACCTTCGCCCAGGACCTGGGCGCGCTGTCTCCGGTCTTCTACATGTTCACGGACCGTGAGCGTATATTCGACATTGTGGAGGCGGTTTGCGGCGCGCGGATGCACCCGAACTGGTTTCGGATCGGCGGCGTCGCCCAGGACCTGCCCGCGGGCTGGGACGGTCTCGTGCGGGACTTTCTCGCCTACATGCCGGGGCGCCTGCGTGAATACGACACGATGGTCATGGAGAACCGCCTCTTCAAGGCCAGGACGCAGGGGATCGGGACCCTCACTGTGGATGACGCGATCGAGTGGGGCGTCACCGGGCCGAACCTGCGGGCCTGCGGCCTGGAGTGGGATTTCCGCAAGAAGACGCCGTATTCGGGATACAACCAATTCGAGTTCGATATTCCCACCGGCCGCTGCGGGGACTGCTACGACCGTGCGGCAGTCCGCGTGGCGGAGATGCGCCAGAGCTTGCGCATCATCCAGCAGTGCCTGGACAACATGCCTTCGGGACTCTACAAATCGAGGCATCCACTGACCACTCCGCCGCTGAAGGAACGGACGATGCACGACATCGAGACGCTCATCGACCATTTCCTCAACGTAAGCTGGGGGCCGGTGATCCCGCCGGGCGAGGCGTTCTTCGGAATCGAGGCGACCAAGGGCAACAACGGGTACTACCTGATCAGCGACGGAGGCACTATGTCCTACCGTACCCGGATTCGCGCTCCGTCGTTTCCTCACATTCAGATCGTGCCGTTGCTGTCTCGCGGCCTCATGATTTCCGATCTGATCGCGATCCTCGGGAGCATCGATTTCGTCATGGGGGACGTCGATCGCTGAGCCTCCGACACAATGAACAACGCGGTGAACCCTCCCCGCCACCCCTGCGAAAGCAGGGGTCCAGCAAACTACTGGAGGTTCCTGGATTCCCACTTTCGCGGGAATGACATCGGATAGGGCTCACTCGGGTTTTGTTGGAGGCTCTCAGACTCGGGCCGGCTCTGAGGCATGCACATGCTCACGGATGAAGAAAGGAAAGAGATCGACGAGGAGATCGGGAAGTACCGCCGGAAACGCGGGGCCGGTCCCGAGGCGCTCAAGATCGTCCAGAAACACCGGGGTTGGGTCTCCGACGAGAACCTCCAGGACGTCGCACGGTACCTGGGCATGACCGACGACGAGCTGGACAGCGTCGCGACCTGCTACAACCTCATCTTTCGCAAGCCGGTGGGCCGACACGTCATCCTGGTCTGCGACAGCGTCGCCTGCTGGATCATGGGCTACGAGCCGCTGCTGAGGCACATGGAGCATCGGCTCGGCATCAAGCTGGGACAGACCACCGGCGATGGACGCTTCACTCTGTTGCCCGTCGCCTGCCTGGGAGCCTGCGACAAGGCGCCGGTCATGATGGTGGACGATGAACTCTACGTCGATTTGAGCCCGACGCGGATCGACGAGATCCTGGACCGATACCAATGACCTCGACGGACAAGCCACTGACAAAGAATATCCGGCCGGATCGCGAGCCGCTGGACATCGCCGAATACGAAAAGGCGGGCGGTTATCAGGCCCTGCGAAAGGCCCTGCAAATGTCCCAGAAAGAGATTCAGCAGATGGTCACTGATGCCAATCTCAAGGGCCGCGGCGGCGCGGGATTTCCCACGGGGAAGAAGTGGAGCTTCGTGCCAATGGGGGACCAGGCCCGGCGTCCCAAGTTCTTCGCCGTCAACGCCGATGAGATGGAGCCCGGCACGTTCAAAGACCGCCTGCTCATGGAGGGCGACCCCAATCTGGTGGTGGAAAGCGCCATCATATCCTCCTATGCAGTCGAAGCCGATGTGGCCTACATCTTCCTTCGCTGGGCCTACAAACTGTCTGCCCGAAGGCTCACGAAGGCCATCGACCAGGCATACGAGAGGGGGTACCTGGGCAAGAATATCCTCGGCTCATCGTACAGTCTCAAGATGTACCTGCATCTCAGCGCGGGCCGCTACATGTGCGGCGAGGAGGACGGTCTGCTCAACGCACTGGAGGGCAAACGGCCGATCCCGCGGACCAAGCCGCCCCATGCGGTCACCGTCGGCCTCTGGGGAAGACCGACGGCGGTCAACAACGTCGAGACCATCGCCAATGTTCCCTACATCATCAGCCACGGCCCGCAGGCGTTCAAGGCCCTGAGCCTCACCGACGAAGGGGGGACGAAACTCTACGGCATCAGCGGAAGAGTCAAGCGAACCCGGATTTGGGAACTGCCAATGGGGACCGCTCTGGGCGACATCTTTCACGAGCATGCCGGCGGGATGCTGGACGGGTACACGTTTCGCGGCCTTCTGCCCGGCGGCGCCTCGACGAGCTTTCTGCGCGAGGAGCACTTCAACGCCAAGATGGATTTCTCCTCCATGGACAAGACGGGCAGCCGACTCGGCACGGGCACGATTATTGTGCTCGACGACAAGACCTGCCCGGTGGGAATGGTCCTCAACCTGGAGCAGTTTTTCGCGCGGGAGTCCTGCGGGTGGTGCACGCCCTGCCGGGAGGGATTGCCGTGGGTAAGAAACACGCTGGAGGCCATCGAGCGGGGAAATGGCACTCCGGAGGATATCGGGATTTTGCACGAACATACCTGGCTGCTCCAACTGGGCCATACCTTCTGCGCTCTGGCCCCTGGAGCCGTCATGCCTCTGGAAGGCGCCCTCAAGTATTTCCCTGAGGATTTCGAGAACCATGTCCGGCAGCATCGGTGTCCCTGGAGGTAGGCGGTGCCCACTATCTACATCGAGGACAAGCCATACGAAGTGCCCGAAGGGCTAAACCTGCTTCACGCCTGTCTTTCTCTGGGCTTCAATGTCCCCTATTTCTGCTGGCATCCCGCGATGCACTCCGTCGGCGCGTGCCGTCAGTGCGCGGTGAAGCTGTTCAAGGACGAAAACGACACCAAAGGCAAGATCGTCATGAGCTGCATGACGCTGGCCAAGGATGGGACGCGGATCTCCATCGCGGACCCCGAGGCCGTCAGGTTCCGCAAGTCGGCGATCGAGTGGCTCATGCTCAACCACCCGCACGATTGTCCCGTGTGCGACGAAGGGGGCGAATGTCACCTGCAGGACATGACGGAAATGTGCGGCCACGTCTATCGCCGAACGCGCTTCAAAAAGCGCACGCACCGCAACCAGTACCTTGGCCCGTTCCTGACACATGAAATGAACCGCTGCATTCAGTGCTACCGGTGCGTCCGGTTCTACATCGACTATGCCGGCGGGCGGGACTTGGACGTCTTGGCCTGGCACGACCGGGTCTACTTCGGGCGCCATAAGGACGGCGTTCTGCAGAACAAGTTCAGCGGCAACCTCGTGGAAGTGTGCCCGACGGGGGTCTTCGACGACAAGACGTTCGCCCGGCACTATACGCGCAAATGGGACTTGCAGACGGCGCCGTCGGTCTGTGTACACTGCGGCCTTGGCTGCAACACGATTCCCGGCGAGCGCTACGGAACGCTGCGTCGCATTCGCAATCGGTACAACGGCGATGTCAACGGCTATTTCCTCTGCGACCGGGGCCGGTACGGCTACGAGTTCGTGAACAGCCCTGTGAGAATCAGACGCCCGCTCGCAGGCGATGATGACGGCCATCTTGCCCCTGCCTCGAAAGAAGCCGTGCTGGCGGAGATCGGCCGGCGGATTGCAGACAGCGAACGGGTCATCGGGATCGGCTCGGCGAGGGCCTCCATGGAGTCGAACTTCGCTCTGCGTCACCTGGTCGGAGCGGAAAACTTCTTCATGGGTGTGGCCGACGCCGAGGTGCAACTGATCTCCCTTGTGACCGACATTCTGCGTAGCAGCCCGGTTCCCTCGGCATCGATGAGCGAGGTCAGCCTCGCTGATGGGGTGCTGGTGCTGGGCGAGGATGTCTCTAATGTGGCGCCGCTGCTCGAGTTGTCGCTGCGGAGGTCCATTCTCCGCAAGCCCAGCGCCATTGCCCAGGAGCTTAGCATTGAGCCCTGGAACGATGCGGCTGTCCGGCAGGCGCTCCAGACCAAGCGAGGCCCGCTGTTCATCGCGACGACACACGGGACGGCTCTGGACGAAGCGGCGACGCATGCGTATCACGCGGTGCCGCAGGAGATCGCGCGCCTGGGCTTCGCCGTGGCCGGTAAAGTGGATTCAGATGCGCCGGCGGTCCCCCAGCTCACGCAGGACGTAGACGAGCTGGCGCAAAAGATCGCCGACGAGCTGATGAGCTGCGAACGGCCGTTAGTCCTGGCGGGGACCGGTTGCGGCAGCGAGTCGATCGTTCAGGCCGCCGCCAACGTCGCGCACGCCCTGCACCAGAAGAAGGAAGGGACGCGAATCTGCTTCACCATGCCCTGGTGCAACAGCATGGGCCTGGGGCTCATTGGCGGCAAACGCATCGACTCTGTCATGGAAGCTCTCAAGGTCAGGCCGCCCGTGACGGTCATCATCGTGGAGAACGATATTTACCGTCACCTGGACATCGCCCAGGCCGACGCACTCTTGCACGCCGCTAATCACGTCGTCACGATAGACCACATCCCCCACAGGACGACGGCCAAATCGGACTTTGTCCTTCCGGCGGCGACGTTCGCGGAATCCACCGGGACCCTGGTGAACAACGAGGGCCGGGCCCAGCGGTTCTTCAAAGTCATGGAACCGTCGGGAGACGTGCAGGACAGTTGGCGATGGCTGGGCGACATCATGGTTGCGGCGGGGAAATGCCCTTCGTCGCCGTGGCGGACCTTCGATGACATCGTCGGCGGTCTTTCGCGGGCGGCGCCGGTCCTCGAACCTATTGCCCAGGCGGCCCCTCCCGCGAGCTTTCGCATGGCGGGCGACCGGATTCCGCGCCAACCACATCGATGCAGCGGCCGCACGGCGATGCACGCCAATGTGAGCGTGCACGAGCCCTCCACGCCTGTAGATCCCGATTCGCCTCTATCCTTCTCCATGGAAGGGTATCCGGACCAGCCGCCTGCCTCCCTGATCCCTCGTTTCTGGGCTCCCCGCTGGAACTCGGTCCAGTCGGTCAATAAGTTCCAGGAGGAAGTGGGCGGCCCGTTGCGCGGAGGCAACCCGGGAAGACGGCTCATCGAGCCCGCACAGGATGGGGAGCACGAGTACTTCGCCGATATCCCCGATGCGTTCGAGAAGCGAGACGGCCACCTGCTCGTGGTTCCGGGCTACCACATCTTCGGGTCGGAAGAGCTGAGCATCCTGTCGCCGGCCATCGCTGAGCTGGCGACCAAGCCTTACATCGCCGTCAGTCCCGAGGACGTGGGATCGCTGGCCGTCAATGAAGACGGGCTGGTGGAGGTGGACTTCTCGAACATCTCCCATTACCTGCCGGTGAAAGTGACACCGAGCGTTCCTCACGGCATGGCGGTTGTGCCGATGGGGCTGCCCGGGATCCAGTGGAATGGCCAGCCGGTGTGGAAGAAGTTGCTGCGGAGCTGATGTGCCGTGCAGGAAATCGTCATACCCTTGCTGATTGTCTTTGTCGGCCTTGCGGTCATCCTGGGTGTGGCGAGCGGACTGATCTGGCTGGAGCGCCGCCTGCTGGCGCTGTGGCAGGATCGCTACGGCCCCAATCGCGTGGGTCCGTTCGGCCTCCTGCAGGTGCTCGCCGACGTTATCAAGATCCTGATGAAGGAGGACTGGATCCCGCCGTTTGCGGATCGGCCGGTCTTTATCATCGCTCCGGCGATCACGGTAGTCACGACACTGATGTCGTTCGCGGTGATTGCTATCGCCGCCGGAATCACGGTAGTCGATCTCGGCATCGGCGTGCTCTTCTTCCTGGCGATGTCATCGCTCGGCGTGTACAGCCTGGTGCTTGGCGGGTGGTCTTCCAACGACAAGTACTCTCTGCTCGGAGGGCTCCGGGCGGCGGCCCAGATGCTCAGTTATGAGTTGTTCATGGGACTGTCGCTCATGGGCGTCGTCATGCTGGCCGGTTCCTTCAACCTGCGGGACATCGTAGAGGCCCAGAGACGGCTGTGGTTCTGTGTCCCGCAAATCGTGGGTCTCTGCGTGTTTTTCGTAGCCGGATTGGCCGAGACACACCGGCTGCCGCTGGACCTGCCGGAAGCCGACAACGAGCTTGTCGCCGGCTATCACAGCGAGTACTCCAGCATGAAGTTCGGTATGTTCTTCTTGGGCGAGTACATCGGGATTACGCTGATCTCCGCGTTGATTACGACGTTCTTCTTCGGTGGGTGGCTGGGCCCCTGGCTGCCGGACGTGGTCTGGTTCTTCATCAAGACGATGGCCTTCGTATGCCTGTTCATCGCCCTGCGGGCGTCATTGCTCCGGCCGCGGTACGACCAGCTCATGTCCCTGGCCTGGAAACTGATGCTGCCGCTGGCCCTGCTCAACCTCATCATCACGGGCGGGGTCCTTCTCGCCCGGCGATAGGGGGATTTGGTATGATCAGTCTGGTGCGAGTGATCTGGCGAGTGCTGCTGCACACGTTTCACCGGCGGGTGACGATCCAGTACCCGGAGCAGAAGCCTCGTCTGAAACCCCGCTGGCGCGGGCGTATCATTTTGTCCCGCGATCCTGACGGCGGTGAGCGGTGCGTCGCCTGCTACCTCTGCGCCGTGGTGTGCCCTGTGGAATGTATTGCCCTCCAGGCCACCGAGGATGAATCCGGCCGGCGGTATCCCGAATTCTTCCGCATCAACTTCTCTCGATGCATCTTCTGCGGGTACTGCGAGGAGGCATGCCCGACTTACGCGATCCAGCTCACACCTGACTTCGAGATGTCCGAGTACAAACGCGAGAACCTGGTCTATGAGAAGGAAGACCTGCTGATCAGCGGCCCCGGCAAATACCCCGACTACAATTACTACCGGGTCGCCGGGTTGTCCATCGCGGGCAAAGACAAGGGCCAGGCCGAAGACGAAGACCCGCCGGTGGACCTGCACACGCTCATGCCATAAGGAAAGCCGTTCTGCCATGACTGCGATTTTCTATCTTTCAGCCGTGCTGGCGATCGCGGCTACGGTGTTGGCCGTAACGCGGGTGAATGCGGTGCATGCGCTCCTGTACTTTATCTGCTCGCTTCTGGCCACGGGGGTCATGTTCTTCGTCCTGGGGGCTCCCTTCGTTGCGGCTCTGGTCGTGATCATCAACGCCGGGGCGATCATGGTGCTCTTCGTCTTCGTCGTCATGATGCTGAACCTCGGCCCTCAGTCCGCCAAGCAGGAGAGAGTGTGGCTGCAACCTCGCGCGTGGATTGTCCCAACATTGCTCAGCGTCGTGCTGATCGTTGAGCTGATCTACAGTCTGATGCACTACAGCAGCGTCGTCGCCGCCGGACGGGTGGTGCCGCCCCGGGAGGTGGGCATAGCCTTGTTCGGCCCCTATCTGCTGGCCGTGGAGCTCGCATCCATGCTTCTGCTGGCTGCCCTCCTCGGCGCTTATCATCTGGGCCGGGGCGTGCTCAGGTTTGCAGGAGGGCAGTCCTGATGGCGACGGTCCCAATCGAAGTCGGGCTGTTCATTGCCGGTGTTCTGTTCTGTATCGGGCTGGTGGGGGTCCTCGTCAGGCGCAACGTCATATTCATCCTGCTGTCCATTGAGATCATGCTCAACGCGTGCGGGCTTGCGTTCGTCCTGGCCGGCTCGCACTGGCGACAGCCCGACGGTCAGGCGATGTACTTCTTCATCTTGACGATGGCGGCGGCCGAGGTCGCGGTGGGACTGAGTCTTGTATTGCAGATCTACCACCAATTCGGCTCACTCGACGCCAATATGGTCAACAGGATGCGGGGATAAGATGCTGGGTCTGTTGTGGCTTGTGCCGGCCTTGCCTCTGGCCGGCTTCGCGATCCTCGCTATCGGCGGGGGCCGATTGCCGCGGAGAATTGTATCGGCCGTAGCTGTCGGCTCGGTGGGCCTCTCCACCATCCTGGCCATCCTGGTCAGCGCGAGACACTTGTGGCTCGCTCCCGAGGGCGGCGTCTACTCGCAGACGTTGTGGCAGTGGATGCGCATAGGCGACTTTGTGCCGACGGTGACGTTCTCGCTGGACGCCTTGTCGTTGACCATGGTCCTAGTCATTACCATCGTCAGTCTGCTCATCCACATCTATTCGGCTGCCTTCATGGCGCCCGAGGAGGGGTACAGCCGGTTCTTTGCCTACATGAACCTTTTCGTGGGCTCGATGCTGATCCTCGTGCTGGCGGACAATCTGCTCCTGCTGTACCTCGGGTGGGAGGGCGTCGGGCTGTGCAGCTATCTGCTCATCGGCTTCTGGTACAAGGACCCGGACAACGTGCGAGCGGCCATGAAGGCCTTCTGGGTGACGAGAATTGGCGATACGGCGTTTGCGATCGGCATATTTCTGCTGTTCACGTCGCTCGGGATGCTGCAAATTCAGCCGATCCTTCGGGAGGTCGCAGGCTATCCCGTCGGATCAGCCCTGTGCAACGCGTCGGCCGCCTTGCTGTTGGTAGGAGCCATCGCCAAGTCGGCTCAGCTTCCGCTTCAGACGTGGCTCCCCGATGCGATGGCTGGCCCGACGCCGGTCAGCGCGCTGATTCACGCCGCCACAATGGTGACCGCTAGCGTGTACCTCATCGCCCGCATGCACATGCTCTTTCTGAGAGCCCCCGCAGTCCTGTCTGTCGTCGCGATCATCGGAGCGGCGACGCTGCTCCTGGCGTCCTGCAGCGCCATCGCCCAGAACGACATCAAGCGCATCTTAGCCTATTCCACCATCAGCCAGATCGGCTACATGTTCCTGGCGCTGGGCGTGGGGGCCTGGGCGGCGGCGATCTATCACTTCCTGACCCACGCGTTCTTCAAGTCCGCTTTATTCCTTGGAGCCGGAGTCGTTATCAAGACTCTCGGTGGGGAACACGATATATTCAAAATGGGAGGTCTGCGCCGGCATCTGCCTATCACGTTCAAGGCCTTCATGCTCGCCGCGCTGACGCTCGCGGCCGTGCCGCCCCTGACCCTCACGCTCAATAGCAAGGACCTCCTTCTGAACCAGGTGTGGCTGTCCGAAAGAGGCGGCGACGTGCTCTGGCTGCTGGGAGTCGTGGGCGCGTTCCTGACGGCGATATACACATTCAGGATCGTGTTCGTCGTGTTCTTCGGTCCCGAGCAGGGCAAGCCCGGCGCCAGACCCTCGCTGTGGATGGTGATTCCCTTTGCCGTGCTGTCCCTGGTGGGAGGTCTGGTCGGAGTGCCGGAGCTGCTGAACCTGCTCTTCGGAATGAAGGGCTTCTACTCTTACCTGCACTCGGCGATGCAGGGGCCGGTACGAGATTTCGGTTTCGCCGGGGGCGAGTGGCTCTTTCAGGCGATTTATGTGGCGGTCTCCGCAAGTGGAATTGCCCTGGCGTATCTTCTCTATCGTAGTGTCCCGGAGCGCGTCCGCTCCCTCGCACTGACCCCCGTCGGGTCGGCACTGCACCGGCTCCTGTTCGCCGGGTGGGGGTTTGACCGGCTCTACCACAGGGCAATCGTCGGTCCCTACGTCTGGCTGGCCCGTTTGAATCGCGGCGATTTCGTGGACCTCTTCTACGTCGCCGTGGCGCAGGTCTCGCGAGTTACCAGCTTCATCCTGTCGCTGACGGTCACCGGCAACGTCCGCTGGTACGTCGCCTGGATTGTCATCGGTGCAGTCATCGTGCTTGGGCTTGTGGTGATTCTATGATCCTGTTATGGCTGCTCATCGTGACTGTCGCGGGGGCGATTGCCGCCTGGGTGCTCGACCGGTGGAGCACCACGGCGAGCCGCTGGGCGGCGCTTGTCGCCTTGTTTGCCGATTGCGTGTTGCTGCTTGTTCTCTGGGCGCCGCTGCGGGTGGCGCAGAGGCTGCCGCCGGGAGAGCAGTGGATCGCAGAATTCGACTGGTCATGGATCGCCCCGCTCGGCGTCCGCTTCCACCTGGCGGCCGACGGCCTGAGTCTGCTGCTCTTGGCCCTTACGGTCTTCCTAGGGATCGCGGCGGTCAGCGCCTCATGGACGGAGATCCAGGCGCGCGTGGGGGCTTTCCATCTCTGCCTCCTGCTGACCCTGGCCGGGATCATTGGTGTCTTCACGGCCCTGGACCTCTTCCTGTTCTATTTCTTCTGGGAGCTGATGCTGGTTCCGATGTATTTTCTCATCGCGATCTGGGGGCACGAGAACCGCGTGCCGGCGGCGATCAAATTCTTTCTCTTCACACAGGGCGGCAGCCTGCTGATGTTCGTGGCGATCCTGGCCCTGTACTTCATCCACGGCCGTGACACTGGCGTCTACAGCTTCGACTATCGCCAATGGGTGCAGACCGAGCCGACGGGGACCATCGGCTGGTGGCTCATGCTGGGCTTTTTCATCAGCTTTGCCGTCAAGCTGCCGGTCGTCGGCGTGCATACGTGGCTGCCGGATGCGCACACGGAAGCTCCGACGGGCGGAAGCGTCGTACTTGCCGGGCTGTTGCTCAAGACAGGAGCCTACGGCCTGCTGCGGTTCGCACTGCCGCTGTTTCCCGCCGCCAGCGCCGAGATCGCCTGGCCCGCAATGATCCTGGGTGTCGCGGGCATTCTCTACGGCGCGTTCCTGGCATTTGCCCAGCCGGATGCCAAGCGGCTCGTCGCCTATACCAGCGTCAGTCACCTCGGCTTCGTTCTGCTCGGCATCTATGCGGGCACGAATCTGGCACTGCAGGGTGCAATCGTCATCCTGCTGGCGCACGGGCTGAGCACGGGAGGCCTGTTCATCGTCGTCGGGGCCTTGCAGGAACGCCTTCACACTCGGCGACTGGATGAGCTTGGCGGGCTGTGGTCCTCGATGCCTCGCATGGGCGGCGTGGCGATGTTCCTGGCTCTGGCATCACTGGGCCTGCCGGGATTGGCGAATTTCGTCGGCGAGTTCCTCGTGCTCACAGGGACATTCGCCGTCAGCCCCACCCTGGCGGCCATCGGCGCGATCGGGTTTATTCTATCGTCGGTTTACTCGCTGTGGCTGATCTATCGGGTGTTTCAGGGCCCGCAGCGGCCGGGCGTCGCAGCCGTGGACCTTGGGGCTCGCGAGATGGTCATCTTCAGCCTGATCATCGCCGCAATCCTCTGGCTGGGAGTCTATCCTCAGCCCGTTCTGAACACCGCCAGGCCGTCGGTGGAATCGCTCCTGAACTCGGCCACACGTGTGCAGGATGAGCCGGGTCCGCAGTCGCAGACGGTCTCCTTCGAGGCTCCTGCCGTCGGCTATGACCGCCTTGCACAGGGCGATCTATGACGCTCACCGATCTATCCCAAATCCTGCCTCTTGCGATCCTGGCTGCCGGGGCAACCGTCGGCGTGCTCGGCATCGCCGCCCGCCGAAGCCACATCGGCACGTTCGTCCTCACACTGTGCACCCTGATCCTTGCTCTGGCGATGTTGCGGATTCCGTGGCGAGCCGGCGACGAGTACGTCACCACGCTGATTCGATTCGATGGCTACGCCATTTTCTTCATGGGGCTTCTCTTCGCCGCGGCCATCGCCGTCACGGTGATGGCCTACGGATACATGCGAGGGCGCGACACCATCCGCGAAGAGTTCTACGTCCTCATCCTCACCGCCATGCTCGGCTGCGCGGTCCTCGTCTCCAGCACGCATTTCGTCTCCTTCTTCCTGGGGCTGGAGCTGCTGACCGTATCGCTGTACGTCCTTATCGCGTACAGCCGCTCCCGACAGACAGATGTCGAGGCAGGCATCAAGTATTTCATCCCGGCCGCCACGTCGAGTGCGTTCCTGCTGTTCGGCATGGCGCTGGTCTACGCACAGACGGGGACCATGGCGCTATCGGAGCTGGCGGCTCTCGCCGCCACACGTTGGCAGCAGGCCAATCTCGTCGCCTTCGTCGGCCTCGGGATGATTCTGATCGGCATCGGATTCAAGCTGGCGCTGGTGCCGTTTCACTTCTGGGCCGCAGATGTCTATGAAGGAGCGCCTGCCCCGGTGACGGCGTTGATTGCCACGGCCTCCAAGGGAGCGATCTTCGCCCTGTTGCTTCGCTACTTCGGCGCCCTGCATGTCGAGATGACCAACCCGTTCTTCTCCGTCTTCACAGTGGTCGCGGTCGCGACCATGCTCGTGGGGAATCTCCTGGCCCTGCTGCAGGCGGACGTGAAGCGTCTGCTGGCCTACTCATCCATCGCACACATGGGCTACCTGCTCGTGGCCTTCCTGGCCGGCGGCCGGCTGGCGGTGACGGCGGTCGCGTTCTACCTCTTGGCGTACTTCATCACGACCCTTGGGGCCTTCGGCGTCATCGCCGCACTGTCGGGCAAGGAACGGGACTTCAGCGGCGTCCAGGACTACCGCGGGCTGGTCTTCGATCACCCGGTCCTGGCCACCATGCTGGCGGCGATGCTGTTCTCACTGGCGGGAATCCCCCTGACGGCAGGATTCCTGGGCAAGTTCTACGCGCTGCTCGCGGGCGTGCGATCGAGCCTGTGGCTGCTGGTCCTTGTCCTCGTGGCAAGCAGCGTGATCGGATTGTTCTACTATCTGCGAGTCATCGTGGCGCTGTATCAGCCTGTTCCGGCGCCATCGGAGGCAGGTGGCGCAGTCCGTCCGCCGGCATCTGTGCCGTCGGGCTCGCTCATCGGCGGGGTCGTCCTGGCGGTGCTTCTGCTCGCACTGATCTGGGTCGGAGTTTATCCGGGCCCGGTCATTCACTTCATTGAGTATACAGTCGCAAGATAAGCCAGACGGGGGGTTCATATGAGACCGAAGAGATCGAGTGGATTTGAGACGGCAACGGCGGAAATCGACCAGGAGCATCTGGATACCCTGTGCATCAATACGATCCGCACTCTGGCCATGGACGCAGTCCAGAAGGCGGATTCAGGACATCCTGGCACTCCAATGGCCCTGGCGCCGCTGGCCTACGTGCTCTGGACAAAGTTCCTGCGTTATAACCCCGCCAATCCGAAATGGTTCAACCGCGACCGGTTCGTTCTGTCCTGCGGCCATGCATCCATGCTCCAGTATGCCATGCTCTACCTGACCGGGTACGATGTCACTCTGGAGGACATCCAGAACTTCCGGCAGTGGGGCAGCAAGACGCCCGGGCACCCGGAGTACGGTCGCACGCCGGGAATCGAAACGACCACCGGGCCTCTGGGACAGGGATTCATGAACGCCGTCGGCATGGCCATCGCCGAGGCTCACCTTGCAGCGGTCTTCAATCGGCCGGGATTCGACATCGTCGATCATTTCACATACGCCTTCTGCAGCGACGGCGACTTGATGGAAGGCGCCTCCCACGAGGCCGCCTCAGTCGCAGGACACCTGAAGCTCGGCAAGCTCATCTTCGTCTATGACGACAATCACATCAGCATTGAAGGTTCGACGGACATCACGTTCTCGGACGACGTGGCCCGGCGGTTCGAGGGCTATCATTGGCACGTCCAGAACCTCGGCGAGTCCGCGAACGATATCGCGGTGATCGCGGACGCCCTGCACGAGGCCCGGGCCGAGACTGACCGGCCCTCTTTGATCATCCTGCGTTCGCACATCGGCTATGGGGCCCCGCACATGCAGGATACGAAAGAGGCGCACGGGCAGGCGCTGGGCGAAGACGAGGTGCGATTGACGAAGAGGGCATACGGCTGGCCCGAGGACAGGCAATTCTTCGTCCCGCAGGAAGTGCTCGACTACATGCGGCAGGCCGTGGACCGCGGCCGCGAGCTTGAGGAGACCTGGGACGCGACCATGGCCGACTACAAGGAGCGATACGAGGACTTGGGCGAGCTGTTCGAGTCCTCTCTCCGCGAGAAACTGCCGGAAGACTGGGACAGCAGCGTGCCTGAGTTTTCCCCGGACAAAGGCCCCATGGCGACGCGCGATGCCGGCAGCAAGGCGCTCAACGCGATCGCAGGCAAGGTGCCCTGGCTCATGGGCGGCAGCGGCGACCTGGCCCCCTCGACAAAGACGCTGATCGAGGATTCGGGGTACTTCGAGGCGGGGCATTATCAGAATCGTAACATCGCCTGGGGCGTGCGCGAGCACACGATGTGCGGCTGCTCGTCCGGGATGGCGGTGCACGGCGGGATTCGCCCGTATGCGGCCACATTCTTCATCTTTACCGACTACGCGCGTCCCGCGATCCGCCTGGCTGCCATGATGGAACTGCCGGTCATCTACATCATGACCCACGATTCCATCGGGCTCGGCGAGGACGGTCCCACGCACCAGCCCATCGAGCATCTGGCTTCGTTTCGCGCGATGCCGAACATGTGCCTGATCCGGCCGGCCGATGCGAATGAGACCGCCTGGGCCTGGCGGGCCGCCATGATGCGCGAGAATGGTCCCACCATGCTCCTCCTGACGCGGCAGAAAGTCCCGATCTTCGACCGCTCGTCGCTTGGCTCGGCCGACGGATTGCTCAAGGGCGCCTATATCCTTTCTAAAGAGAAGGCCGACGAGCCCGACCTGATCCTTATCGCCAGCGGCTCCGAGGTCCAACTCATCTTGGACACGCAGGAGCCCCTCGAAAACGAGGGCATCCACACCCGCGTCGTGAGCATGCCTTCATGGGAGCTGTTCGACGAGCAGGGGAAGGGCTATCGCGACGAGGTCCTGCCGCCGAAGGTGACGGCGCGGGTCGCCGTGGAGGCGGGAGCCTCACTCGGATGGTGCAAGTATGTCACCGATCACGGCGTCACGATCACGATCGACCGTTTCGGCGCCAGTGCCCCGGCCAAGGAAAACTTCAAGCACTTCGGGTTCACCGTGGACAACGTCGTAGACCACGCGAGAAAGCTGGTTGGGAAGTGAAACAGTCCCTTGACATTCGTGTGCTGTTTCTGGATATTGGCGGGGTATTGTTGACGAACGGCTGGGACCGTGCGATGCGCCAGCGGGCCGCGGAGGAGTTCGGGCTCGATCTGGAAGAGATGAATGAGCGGCACCACCTGACGTTCGACACGTATGAGCGCGGCCTGCTCAGCTTGGATGAGTATCTCAGGCGGGTGGTCTTTTATCAGGACAGAGCGTTTACGCCAAAGCAGTTTAAGGACTATATGTTCCGCCAGTCACAACCTATCGACGACAACATCAAGGTGTTCAAGAAGATCGCCGGCGCGAACGAACTGCGAGTTGGCTCGATCAACAACGAGGGCTGTGAGCTGGCCGTCCACCGCATTCGCGAGTTCCATCTCACCGAGCTCATCGAGTTCTTCATCACTTCCTCGTTTGTACACTTCCGAAAGCCGGATGTGGAGATCTTCCGGCTTGCCCTCGATATCGCCCAGGTGCCGCCGGAGCAGGCGGTCTATGTGGAAGATCGGCTGATGTTCGTCGAGGTGGCCGGGGACCTGGGGATTCGCAGCATTCATCACGAGAGCATGGAGAAGACCCTCGCGGCGCTCGCGAGCATGGGGTTGGAAGCGCCCGTGGCGACGAAATCCGGCCGGGCGGGGCGGACACGCCGCACCAGGGCTAGAATCTCGGTTCGGGTGACAGGCCGTTAAGCCGGATTGCGAGACTCTATGCCTGCACAATCGCCAGCCGAGACTCCAGACCGTGAGAACCGCAAGCCGTCATCGGGACGCCGGCGCCGCCTGATCATTGTCATCGGCCTGATCGTCCTGGTTGCCGCAATCGTTGCCGGCTCCATCTACTACTACCGTTCAAGGTTCTACGAATCCACGGACGACGCTTACGTTCAGGGCGACCCCGTCACCATCAGCGCTCGTGTGGCCGGCAATATCGTGCACCTTTACATGACGGATAATCAGGCGGTGCAGAAGGGCAAGCTGCTGGTGGAGATCGATCCCTGCGACTACCAGGTCCGGCTGGCGAAGCTGGAAGCGACCGCTCGGTCCGCACAGGCCGACGAGCAGCAGGCCGCCGCCGATGTCGAGGTCGCCAGAGCTCAATGGACCCAGCAGCAGCAGGACCTGAGCCGCAATGAGGAGCTTGCCAAACAAGGCGCGATCACGACCCAGGTGTTGGAGCACAGCCAGGCGGCGGCGGCTTCCGCTCAGGCCGGCTTGAACGCGGCCGAAAAACGCCAGGCCTCGTTTGCCGCCAAGACGCTGGAGGCCAGGGTGGATGTCGAGCAGGCCCGCCTGCAGTTGTCGTACACGAGGGTCTCCGCTCCGACGGCCGGACACGTCACCCAGAGAAGGGCGGAGGTGGGGATGTTTGTCAATATCGGCCAGGCGCTGTTGGCGATTGTGCCCGATGAAATGTTCGTGATCGCCAATTTCAAGGAGACGCAACTGACGCACATGCGTCCGGGCCAGCCGGTCACGGTCAAGGTCGACACCTATCCCGGCGTCCTATTCGACGCTCACGTCGATAGCATTCAGGCGGGGACCGGCGCGGTGTTCAGCCTCTTTCCCCCGGAGAACGCGACCGGCAACTTTGTCAAGGTCGTGCAGCGAGTGCCGGTGAAGATCGTATTCAATGAGCCGCCCGACCCGAACCACCGCCTGGTGCTCGGCATGTCGGTTACGCCGAAAGTCAGGATCAAGTAGGTCCTCGTTGAAAGCGGAATGAAAACTGAGCGCTGCATCACAGGAATACCGGCCGGAGGTCAGTCCGTGGATCGTCGCCATGACGGTCATGCTGGCCACGTTCATGGAGGTGCTCGACACGAGCGTCGCCAACGTGGCCCTGCCCCACATCGCTGGCGGAATGGCGGTGGACGTGCAGGAGAGCACATGGGTGCTGACCTCCTACCTGGTGTCCAACGCCATCGTCCTTCCGCTGAGCGGCTGGCTCTCCTCGCTCTTCGGCAGGAAGAACGTCTTCCTCACCTGTGTCGGGCTGTTCGCAACCAGCTCCTTCCTGTGCGGCATCGCGCCCAACCTCGATGCGTTGATCCTGTTTCGCGTCTTCCAGGGCATCGGCGGGGGAGCCCTACAGCCGGTCTCTCAGGCCATTCTGCTGGAAAGCTTCCCTCCCCAGAAGCGTGGCCAAGCGATGGCCGTCTTCGGAATGGGCGTCGTCGTCGCGCCCATCGTCGGGCCCACGCTGGGCGGATGGCTCGCCGACGACTATAGCTGGCGCTGGATCTTCTTCATCAATGTCCCGATCGGGCTGCTCTCCATATTCCTCACCAGCCTGTTGGTGTTCGACCCGCCCTACCTGGAGCGCAAGCGCCTGGGGGCCGTCAAGATCGACTACATGGGGCTGGGCCTGATCAGCCTGGGGCTAGGCTGCCTCCAGGTGTTCCTCGACAAGGGACAGACCGAGGACTGGTTTGCGTCGAGACTCATCATCGTGACGGGGACCATCGCCTTTCTCTGTCTCGCCATGCTCATCGTCTGGGAGCTGGTTTGTTCGTCGCCGGTGGTCAACCTGCGGCTGATGAAGGACCGGAACTTCGCAATGGGCGTCCTGACGATGTTCGTGCTCGGCTTCATCCTGTATGGGAGCCTCCTGCTGCTGCCGGTCCTTTTGCAGCAGCTTCTGGGCTATACGGCGACGCTAGCCGGAATGGTGCTCTCGCCCGGAGGGATCTTGACGCTGGTGATGATGCCCATCGTCGGCACGCTGGTCGCCCGGGTCCAGGCGCGATACCTGATCATGGTGGGCCTGGGGATCGTTGCGTACTCCATGTTCTATATGGCCCACTTCGATCTCCAGATCGACTTCCGGATCGCCGTGATTGCCCGCGCGATCCAAGGCGCCGGACTGGCCTTTCTGTTCGTGCCGATCAATGTGGCCGCCTTCCTCTTCATCGCCCGTGAGAAGACCGGCCAAGGCACCGCGATCATCAACCTGATCCGCAATATCGGGGGCAGCTCGGGGATTGCGTACGTGACAACGCTGCTGGCCCGCGACACACAGGCCCATCAGAACTACCTGGTCCATACCCTGACCCCTCTGAATCCGCTGTACAACCAGGCGGTCGCCGGCATCCAGGCAACTCTGATCCAGCAAGGGGTCAGTCCGGCACAGGCGCCCATGCGTACCCTGGGGGTCCTCTATCGCGCCCTTATTCAGCAGGCGACCATGCTGGCGTACGACGACACGTTTCGAATCCTGGGCGTCATTTCTCTGGCGCTCATCCCTTTCATGTTTCTCCTGAAGAGCGTCAAGGGCCGCGCAGGCGAGATGCCCGCCGCGCATTGAGCACGAGAACACAGACGCGTTTGTGCGGCTGAATCTCCGTGGAATCCGCCATTCAGTAGTCAATTGCCTACATCGAATTACGCATTTTCCCTATGCCGTCGTCGGAGAGACACGAATAACCATGTAGACCGCAAAAACAGGACCATAGTCGTGAATGCCCTACTGTAGAAAGGGGAGAACGGTATGCGGTGGAGAAGACTGTTTTGCGGCCATATCATCATTCTCGCGTTGGGGATATGTGCCTACGGAGCGCCGGACCCGAACAAAGCAGGGGGCGCCAAGAAAGAGCCCGGCACCGTGAGCGCCCCGCCCGCGGCACAGGAGCCAGCCCCCAAATCGCAACAGCAGATCCAACAGGAGATTGAGAGAATCGATGGGGAAGTGGCCCGAGCGCTGCGGATTGCCGAAGGGTCGGGTCTCGGCGATACGAAACTGCTGATCGCGGGCGACGCGGCCGTAGGCTACGTCGATCCCGAAGACGGGTCCAGCACGTTCACGGCGGAGTTCAATCCCATGCTCCTGTGGCAGTTGAACGAGCGTCTCTTCTTCGAAGGCGAACTGGAGCTTGCGCTGGAGGGTCCGGACCTGAACGGCGAGGGGTCGGAGACGGAGGCGGAGCTGGACTTGGCTTATCTGAGCTATACCCTCAACGATTATGCCCTGGTCAGTGCGGGAAAATTTTCGGTTCCCTTCACGGCCTACCACAACCATCTCGATCCAAGCTGGATCAACAGGCTGCCCACCGACCCGCTGGTCTATGGAGATGGCGGAATCGCGCCCGACACGGGGGTCGGCACCTTCATCACCGGCGCGATTCCGTGCAGGAGGGCGTTGCTCAATTACGCGGTGTTCGTGACGAATGGTCCCGCCCTGATCACGGAGGACCCCGAGAGCGCGGGCAGCTTGAACTTCGACAACTTCAATGACCTGAACAACAACAAGGCACTGGGTTTTCGAATCGGGTACTTGCCCATCCCTCAACTGGAGGTTGGCTATTCGTTCGAGTTCTCCAGGCCCAATCCGCCGGGCTTTCAGACAGTCCATTCGACGATTCACGGTGTGGACCTCAACTATCTCGCGCACATCGGAGCCGTCCAGGGCCAGGTGACGGCACGAGGCGCATGGATCTGGTCGAATCTGAGCGACGCGACCTACGATCCCACGGGTCTGTTGGGATTCGGGCCCTTGCGTTTCAACAACGATCGTAACGGCGGATATGCCGAGGTTGCGTATCGTCCGACCGACGCGGGGGAACGGTGGCTGCGGAATCTCGAGTTTGCCCTGCGTTACGACAGGCTCGAAATACCCTCGGCGGCGCCCGGCGGAGGCACGCAGAGGCAATGGACCCCCGGCATCGACTATTGGCTGACGGCGCGGACCGTCCTCAAAGCGGCCTACGCATTCGGCGAGAGCGGGGATGTTCCGGATATGTTCGCACTACAATTCGCCACAGGCTTTTGAGCGGGAGATTCCCATGATGCTCGGTGACTCGAATCATCGCATTTTTGCATGGCTGGCTGTGATTGTTGCGATCCTCGGTTCCATCATTGCCGGTTGTTCTACCACCGATTCGGTCAGCGGGCTCGGGCCTCGCGATTCGAGTCTCCGCGCGCCGGCCGATCCTCCGGGCGATCCGAATTCCTCGTCCGCCGGCGTAGAGAGCGGCCAGAAGGTTTTTGCCGCGGCCGGGTGTGCGGGCTGCCACACGACCGACGGCAAGGGCGGTCTGGCCGGACCCGATCTCTCAAACGAGGCCAACAAGGGCCGGACCCGGGAATGGCTCGCGACCAAGATTCGCAATCCCAAGGCGGACAATCCGCAGTCCATCATGCCCGCGAACGCCACATTATCCGACGATCAGGTCAATGGTCTGGTGGATTATCTGCTGAGCCTCAAAGCTGCATCCGCTCCGACTGGCGCAACGGCTGCCGGGGCCGTGCAGGGCCGGCCGACGGTATCGACCGTTTCTTCTGCGGTAACCGCCGGGGGGACGATGTGGTCGCACAGGTGCGGCCAGTGTCACAACCTCAGGCCGCCGTCGGAGTACAGCGACGCCCAGTGGGCGGTGGCGTTGCACCACATGCGGATACGCGTCCCGCTGACGGGCCGGGAGCAGAGAGACATACTCTCATTTCTCCAGGCGAGCAACTGACCTGTCCGGCTGAGCAGCGTCAGGTCAGACAGATCGATTCCAGGCGACGAACAGCCATGTGTGATTTCACCACGTGCTGTCACCATCGGAAGCTGCGAGCATCGCGCCGGGGATTCCTGCGCCTTGGGATGGCAGTCATATCCGCCATCATCAGTTTGCTCCTGGGAATCCCTTTTGTGGCGGCACTCATCGCACCGACCTACAGGAGGACTCAGTCTCTCTATGCCAAGGCAGCCGATGTGGGCTCATTGCCGAACGAGCAGCCCGTCAGCCTGAGATTCCAGCTCCAACGCGCGGATGCCTTCATCCGGCAGACGGTGACGCAGGAAGCCTGGGTCGTCAAACACTCCGACGACGCCGTAACCGTCTTCTCGCCGATCTGCACCCACTTGGGCTGCCACTACGACTGGCTGGCCTCGGCGAACAAATTTGTCTGCCCCTGCCACAACAGCATCTTTTCGATTACCGGCAAGGTCCTCGGCGGCCCGGCGCCTCGCCCCCTGGATACCCTTCCTTCTCGAATTGAGGACGGCGTCCTCTACGTGAAGTGGGAGAGGTTTCAGGCCGGAGTCCCAGAGAAGATCGTCGTCTAGGGGTCGTCATGTGGGCGTCAGTCAAAACGTGGGTCAATCGTCGACTGCCTGTCTCCGTGGTCGTTCGCTGGGGTTTGCAGGAGGATGTCCCCGGCGGGTCCAGCTTTGCCTACGTCTTCGGCGGTATAAACCTGATCCTCTTCCTGTTGCTCGTCGTCACGGGGGTCCTGCAACTGTTCTTCTACGTGCCGACGACGGATCATGCCTACGAGAGCGTGATGTACCTGCGGCTGCACGTGCCGTTCGGCTGGCTCATCCACGGGCTACATTACTGGTGCGCGCAAGCGTTCCTCGTCATGGTTGGCGTGCACGCCGCTCAGGTTTTCGTGTGGGGTGCATACAAGAATCCCCGCGAGGTGACTTGGACATCGGGCGTCCTCCTCATGCTCCTGGCGGCGGCCATCGCCTTTACCGGGCCGCTTCTGGCCTGGGACCAACTGGGGTACTGGGCGGCCGAAGTCGGCACCAGCATCGCCGGCACGGTCCCCTGGATCGGCGATTTCCTCCAGCGCTTTGCCCGGGGCGGCGAGACGATGGGCCAGCGGACGATTTCCAGGTTCTTCATTTTTCACGTGGCGATCCTGCCGGCTTTGCTTTTCGGCTTCATGGTCATCCACCTGGCGGCTTTCCGGCAGTTCGGCAGCGTGGGCTCGTGGGACCCGGAGAAGAGCAAGCGGATAGGCAAGTTCTGGCCGGACCAGGTATACAAGGACGTCCTGGTTGCCGCCTTCGTCATCATCATCGTGGCGGGTCTGTGTGTCTTCTGGCGAGCGCCCATTACCGGCGTTGCGGACCCTCTGGGCCGATCCCTTACTCCCAAGCCTTCATGGAACTTCCTGTTCCTCTATCAGGCGCTCAAGTCGTTCAAGGGACCTTGGGAGATTGTCGGAACAGTCGGCGTGCCATTGGTACTCGTTCTGTTGTTGTTCTTCCTGCCGTTCTACGATCGCAGGGGGGAGCGCAATCCCGGCAAACGGCCGATCGCCATGGGCGGAGGATTGGCTCTTGTTGTTCTGATCCTCACACTGACCGTGCTGGGGCAGATTTCCCAACCGCTGACCCAAGGGACGATCGCTGGGTCGGCCCCGGTCGGACAGGGGACGGGAGGTGAGCCGAACACGCCGGCGTCCGGCAAGTCTGCCGTCACCTCCTCCGAGAAGGTCTCTTCCACCGATGTTCTGAAAGGAGCGGAACTCTACCAGGCCCAGGGGTGTGCCGCGTGCCACAAGATCAATGGACAGGGCGGTACGGCTGGTCCTGACCTCTCCGATGAACCGGACAAGCGCAGGTCCGCCGATTGGCTCGCCGCGCAGATTCGAAGTGCCAAGGCCCACAACGCCAGTTCGATCATGCCGCCCTATCCTTCCCTCAGCCAGGAGCAGGTCGATAATCTGGTCGCGTACATGCTCAGCCTCCGCGCCGGCGGCGAGAAGACTGCGGTGGTCGCACAACCGGCCGCTGAGAAGAACGAGACGCCGCCGGTTGCCAGAGGGGTGGAAAGTCAGCAACTGCCGGCCTCCGGCAAGCAGGGGCCTCCGGGCGAGGCGGCGACGCTGATCGGCGGCGTGAAACTCGGGCGAATGTTGTTCGTGGACTATTGCAGCTCCTGCCACGGGCCCGGGGGCATGGACAAGGTTCCCAACCCGGGCTCGGACAAAACAATGGTGCCGGGCCTGAGTCCGATCGACCCGAACCTTGCCAGCGACGATCCGTCGGTCTTTGCGGCGAAGATCGACAGAGTCATCCAGCACGGCTCCACGCCGAAGGGCCCTCACCCGGCCATTTACATGCCCGCCTACGGCGACGGCATAACCCTCACCCAGCCGCAAATCGCCGCTATCGAGGCATATATCCTCAATCTAAATGGTACGGATCGAGCGCGGATCATCGATCCGGGCATGTCGCCGATGCATTTCTTCGTATGGGTTATCGTTGCGTTAGTCGCAATCTGTGCGACCGCCGTCATCGTTTGGCTCATCGGTAAACGTTCGAGGAGACTATGAGACTACTGGAAGGACAAACGGCGCTGGTCACCGGCGCCAGCTCCGGCATCGGGGCGGAGGTGGCGAGAGCCATGGCCGCCGCCGGAGCCAACGTCGGTGTGAACTATCCAGTCGATAAACCCCAGGCGGATCGCGTGGTGAGCGACATCACCAAGGCGGGCGGCAAGGCCATCGCGCTACAGGCCGATGTCAGCCGCGAAGACCAGGTGACCGCCATGTTCAAAAAACTCATCGCCACGTACGGCACGATCGACATCCTGGTCAGCAACGCGGGGATTCAGAAGGATTCCGCCTTCGCCGACATGACTCTGCAACAGTGGAATGCGGTCATCGGCATCAACCTGACTGGCGGCTTTCTCTGCGCCCGGGAGGCGGTCAAGGAATTCCTGCGCCGAGGCGTCGTGCCGGAACGCTCGAAGGCGGCGGGCAAAATCATCTTCACCAGCTCCGTGCATGAGGTGATCCCCTGGGCCGGCCACGCCAACTACGCAAGCTCCAAGGGCGGCATCATGATGCTGATGAAGACGATCGCCCAGGAGTTGGCCCCGAAGAAGATTCGCGTCAACAGCATCGGGCCCGGTGCGATCAAGACGCCGATCAACGAATCGGTCTGGAGTACTCCGGAGGGGCTCGCCTCCATGTGCAAACTCATTCCCTATGCCAGGATCGGCGAGACGACGGATGTCGCGCCGGTCGCCGTATGGCTGGCTTCCGACGAAGCCGATTACATCACCGGCACTACCCTCTTCGTCGATGGCGGAATGCTTCTTTATCCGGGCTTCAGGACCGGCGGATAAATAGGAAAGGATCGGCAATGACCTCTCCTCCAATGCTGGACGAGCCGACAGCAGAAACGAGCCGGGAGAATATTCCCGCGGCTCCGGCGAAATCCCCCAGAAAAGAGGCGATTCTTGAAGTCGCGGTGTTTCTCTTTCTCATCGTGCCGTCCATGGTGCTGTCGTTCTTTGTCACGCGTCAGGGAAAGGTGGATTTCGTCTTTGTGGCCGTCTCCACGATCCTCCGCGACCTGGCCCTGGTCTGCCTGATCCTTTTCTTCTTCTGGCGCAACGCCGAGCCCGTGACCAAGCTGGGATGGACATCGAGACGGCTTGACCGCAACATCTTCCTGGGCCTGGTTCTGTATCTGCCGCTGATATTTGTCATCAGCCTGGTGGAACAACTGCTGGTCGCCGCCGGATTGTCGCAACCATCCGTGCCCGGCCCCTCCATGTTCGACGTGCAGAGTCGATGGGAGATGGCTCTGGCGGTTGTTCTCGTAGCCGTCGTCGCCATCTCGGAGGAGACGATCTTCCGTGGGTATCTCTTCGTCCGTTTGCAGACTGTCACGAGGAGCACGGCCGTCGCCGTGCTGCTCTCCGCGGCGATCTTCGCCATGGGCCATGGGTACGAGGGTTCTCTCGGCGTCGTGACCATCGGGATCATGGGACTGATCTTCAACCTGATCTATCTCTGGCGGAAGAGCCTCGTGACGCCCGTCGTTCTGCACTTCCTCCAGGATTTCACCGCCATCATTCTGCTGCGCTATCTGTAGGGGGCTCCATCCGCATGACAGCCTCAGGCCCCGGATTCCGGATCGCCGGACTGACCGCACGACTTCTGATCGCGCTGTCGCTGTCAGCCGCATTCCTCGGACCTCCGGCGGCAGGCCGGGAAACGCTCGCTCCGCGGACGGTGGAGCCTGTCCCGGTCGCTTCGGAGCAGAGCGAATCTTCTGCGCAGGGGGCATCCGTGACCAGTCACACGGTCACGGTGAACGGCAGTCCGATACAGTACCGGGCGACCGCCGGACTGATGCCGATTCGCGACACGGCGGGCCGAGTTGTCGCGGACATCTTCTTTGTAGCCTACGAGCGCCAGGGTGTGACTTCCTCCCCCGATACGAGCCGGCCGATCACGTTTGCATTCAACGGCGGGCCCGGCGCCTCCGCCGTGTGGCTGCACATGGGAGGTCTCGGACCCAGACGCGCCGTCCTGCCAAGAAGTGGAACGACCCTGCCTGACGCGGACAGGCTGCAGGACAACGAGTACACCTGGCTCGAGTTCACAGACCTGGTATTTGTCGATCCTGTGGGCAGCGGGTTCAGCCGAGCGGCGCCGGGGGTCGATCCAGGCCAGTTCTTCGAGGTCCGGGAGGACGTCAATGTAGCCTGCGAATTCGTTCGCCTCTTCGCGACGGAGCACGAGCGCTGGCTGTCGCCGCAGTTCATCGTGGGCGAGAGTTATGGAGCCGCCAGAGCGGTAGCCATGGCCCGGCGACTCCAGGAACACTACGGCCTTTACATCGAGGGTCTCGTGCTTCTGTCCTCGGCGCTGAACATGGGGACCATCTCCTTCGATCCCGGCAACGATCTGCCCTACGTTTTGATCCTGCCCTCGTATGCGGCGGCGGCAAGGTATCACGGCAGACTGGGAGAAAAGACGCCGCACGCTTTCGAGCGGACCCTCGAGAAAGTCGAGACATGGGCCCTGGACGAATACATCGTTTCGCTGGCCAGTGGCTCACTGCTCTCAGAAGCACAGTTCCGGCAGACGGCGGGCCGACTCGCCGAATACACGGGCTTGCCAGAGGAAACCATCGCTGCGAGTCACCTGCGGATACGCAACGGGGATTTCATCCAGGAACTGCTTCGGGCCCGGAACAGAACCCTGGGCTTGCTGGACAGCCGGGTGACCGTCGGAAATGCCTGGTTGCGCCGGCACGACTGGACGGACCCGTCGTTCTTCCTGGTCCAGGGACCGCTCGTTGCCGCACTCAACGGTTACGTCAGGACGGAGCTGGGCTTCAAGACGAATTTGGCGTACATATCTCTTTCGGACAAGGCCAACCGGTCGTGGAACTGGGGCGGGAGCGAGCACGGCTATCTGAATGTCGCGCCCGTTCTTGCCGAGGCGATGAGCCTGGACAACCGCCTGCGGGTCTTCGCTGCCGCGGGATACTACGATCTGACCACGCCGTACCTCAGCCAAGAGTACGTCTTTAACCACCTTGACCTCCCCCTGAATCTCCGCAAGAACATCACCTTCAGACGTTATCACTGCGGCCACCAGATTTACATATCCACCGAGTCGCTCCGGGAGCTGACCGGCGACGTGCGAGCCTTCATGATCCAATCCAACACCCGATAGCGCCGGCCGCTCGTCCCTCAGACACCCTGCCGGGGAAACCGACCAGCACAGGGCGCGTTAGATGAGAAGAATCACGCGGGACACCGCTCTCCACGTCGTCTTCTGGACGGGCATCATCTTCAAGGGAATTGACGGCGTCCTCGAGACGATCGGCGGCGTCGCGCTGCTCGTGGTGAGCACGCGATTCATCCGCGACCTCGTCCACGTGGTCTTCCGCGAGGAGTTGTTCGAGGACCCGCACGATCTCCTGGCGAACTACCTGATCGGCGTGGCCGATCACCTGAACATCAGCGCAAAGACATTCGCCGCTGTGTATCTCCTGGTGCATGGAGTGGTCAAGATGGGTCTGGTCGGGGCCATCTGGCGAAAGAGGCTCTGGGCATATCCCTTGGCCGGGGTGGTCTTCTTCCTCTTCATCGTTTACCAGGTCGCCCGGTTCGTCTTCACTCACTCGCTCATGCTGGTGCTGGTGACGGTGGTGGACATCATCATCATCGCACTGCTGCCGCACGAGTACAGGCGCCTGTCGCAAAGAATACGACAGGACACGTCTCGCTGAATCGCCGCCATCTCACGCCTCAGCAACGATCTGCACCTGCTGGATGGCGTTGTGGCCTGACTTGAGGAACGGCCGGGGCATAGGCTGCGCGATCCCGTTGGCGTCGATCGTGCGGCAGCGAAGGTCGTACGTGCCCGGACGCTCGATCGTGAGCAGCGCCGCCCAATGGGCAATCGCGTAGCGAATCGGCCACGCATACGGCTTGCCCGTCGCAGGATCGAACTGACGTGGAACTGCTGGCAGCTTCCCTTCCGGAAGGCCGCCGCCCCAGCGCTGTGGAGGCGGCAGAATGTCACAATCCGTCCACTGGACAGTGCTGAAATAAGGATCATCCGCCGGCAGCGGCTCATCATGCAAATGCAGCCAGTACTGGACCTTGCTCAGGCCTGACATGCCGACCTGGGCTACTCCCGTGACCGCAGCCGGCTGTCCGGCCTTGACCTTCTCCGGCACACCAATGAAACGCGAGCAGGTCTTCATCTGGCTGTCCGTGTCATTGTTCCAGAGCGCGTACGTATCGTATGCCTGGGGGATATTCGTCAGCATCACTCGCTGCAGCCACTTGACGGACTGGTTGCCGTAGCCATCGGGGACCAGCATCCGGACGGGTCCGCCGCGCTTGACGGTCAGCCATTGATCGTTGAGCTTGTAGCACAGGATCACCGGAGGCTCGCCGGGCGGGTCCTCCAGGACTCGCCCAATCGGCAGAGAGCTTTGAAACCGCTGCTTTGGGTCGTCGTTGTGGTAGCCATAGTAGAACACGCGCCGGACGTTGCCGGTCGGACGGGCCAGCCACACCACGTCCCGCAGCGGCACCCCCTCCCACAGACCCATACCGCACGGGCGCTGCCCGTTCGTGCACGACATCACGCTCAGAAAGCGGACCGCGTGTTTCTCGGCGAGCTTCATCAGCCCGTCCCAGTTCAGGGCCGTTCCCGTCGCCTTCGATAGCGGCCGCTCCACCTTCGCGTCGCTCTCCGGGTCCGGCAGGACTTCCAATTGCCACGTCTCGCGCGTCAATCCCACCTCGCGCAGCTTCTCAGGCGGCAACTCATGCGGCGGGGGAGTGCCGCGGCCGAAGTTGACGAAATCCTCCTCCCGGGTCAGGTACTCCAGCTTTGAGATCGCGTCGCTCAACAGTCCTTGAGCGTGGCCCTGCCCTTCGCCCGCCCATAGTCGCGACGCACTGAAAGCAGCAGCGCCGGCTGCTCCAAGGTGCAGGAAGTGACGCCGTGTGACATCGATGTGCTCTCTTGCCAAACGCTCGATATGATCCATAGGAACCCGTTTGATTGATGATGGATTATTGATGACTGACTGTTGAACGCCGGCCATCACTCCTCCCAATTATCAATTATCAATAATCAATCATGCCTGCCATGCTCTTTGCCTGTTCAATGGGCCGCTGAGGATGTTTTTGGCGATAACGACGTTTTCGCGGACCTGAAAATCGAACATGCCCGCGCAGACGAAATCAGCCCCATTCTCGAAGGCGTACTTGAAGCCGTCGCGGGGATGAATGGCGCCCGCCGCAAGGACCTTGAACGCGATCCACGCCCGCGGGACGGTCCGCATGAACTCGATCGTCTTTTCCGGGTCGATCGTCCAGATGTTGTCGTGGTCGTCGGGGCCGTTGCTATCGACGTTGAACTCGACCCGCTCCTGCGGCGGCGTGGCCGACCAGTAGTTCCCGTGGTGGAAGGTCTTCATGTAAAAGTCCGGCTGAATGCCGGCCTTCTCCACCGCCATCGGCACCTGCAGCGAGTGGCCGCCGATCCCGGCGAGCACGCGATTGCGCTTGATGAACTCCACCGCCTTGCCGAGCAGATCGACGCGGCCGCCCTTGACGAAGCTGTCTCCGACGCCGCCCTGGACATAGGCGCCGATGGCTCCGCTGTCGATGGCCCTCTGGATGTCGCTCGTCAGGTCATCGACCTTCGGATGGACCTGCGCGATCCACTGAATCCGCCCGCCACGTTCCTTCCAGTACTTGTTCAGGTAGTCCGAGGCCGACGTGATGATCGCGTTCACGCCGTTCTCTTCCGCCAGTTGAAGGGTCTGGAGGATCTTCTCCTCCGTGGCGTAGGCCTTGAACAGGTCCCGCAGATACTTCAAGTCCCTGCTGTGCGACCAGCCGCTGAACTGGTTGCCGCCGATGATCAGCCGGCTGATCGTGACGTTGCCGATCTTGCCGGTGGGCAAACCTTTATCCGCCATGGCAAACTCCTGGGAATTACGATTTACCATTCATGATTTACGATTTACGAATTACCATTTACGAATTGCGGTCGGCGGCCTTGCTCCAGCGCCAGCCGCAATCGTAAATCGTAAATGATAAATGACAAATCCAACCGTACACCTCCGGCAGATCGCTCTGCCACCACGGAAACGAATTCTCCTGTACGGCTACTATCATACCACACGGGCCCACGCACTGAAACCACGCAAGCGGCAATCTCTCTGCAGCGATCCGACGCACATGTCGCTGTGACAGGAACCATGGCCCTTGCAAAGGGGCCACTAATACCGAACAATGGGGCTTGGCCGTGCCGACGTGATTTACGCGGTGCGCCCGGTTGGCGTCTGTTCTTTGTTGGAGAGATTCTGATGAGTCAGCCAAAGCGTAGGCTCCAAAGTGCCCGGTATCTTGCTGTGCTCGTGACGTCGATCATGCCTCTATTTTGCACGGTGAGCACGCGGGCCGAACCGACGGCTGAGCCATATTGGTTTGCCTTCGAGCCGGTGAAGGATGACTTCCGGCCGAGTGTGCTGGATTGCAGCCAATGGGTGGAAGCCCCGACCGGCAAGCACGGCTTTGCCACGGCCAAGGCGGACCGCTTCGTCTTCGAGGACGGCACGCCGGTGCGTTTCTGGGGCGCCCAGGTAGGCGGGTTCTCTAAGGAGCAGATCGACTACGCGACCCGGCGGATGCGCCGGCAGGGCATCAACATCACCCGCCAACACGGGCTCGAAGGCCTGACCGGCCGTGGCGGATCGACCTCATTCGACTACAGCGCCGAAGGATTCGACCGGCTGGACTACCTGATTGCCAAGCTCGGAGAAAACGGAATCTACCTGATCCTCGACGTGCATTATCCGCTCACGTACCGCTTCAAGCCGGGGGATCAGATTCCGCAACTGCCGCAGGGCGGGCCCGCCTCCCACGCGCAGTTCTTTGACGAGAAGATCGCGGGCATCATGCATCACAGGATGACGGACATCTTCACGCACATGAATCCCTACACGAAAAAACGCTACTGTGACGATCCCACGGTCGCGATGGTGGAGGTTCTCAACGAGGACTCGATGTTCTGGGGCCAGATCCCATCGGCGTTTCAGGAGGAGTTGGAGCAGAAGTTCGCCGATTGGCTTCGCAGGAAGTACGGGGACGATGCCGGTCTGCGAAAGGCCTGGGCGGTCGATGGGAAGTCGCCATTGGCCGGCGGGGAGGGGCTCGGGCCGGGGCAGCGGATCGGCCTGCTGAGTAATCCGCAGCTCAGTGCCAGGTACTTCCAGGCCAATCCCGGCAAGGCCATCGCAGGTCAGGACCAGATGCGGTTCTACCTCGAGTTGGAGGACAAGTATTGGGCCGATAGCGTCGCCGTGCTTCGCAAGGCCGGCGTCCGCGTGCCAATCAGCGCGACCAACTGGCAGGCCCATGGATTCACCACCCGCGTTCACATGCTCGGCCAATCCAGGCTCGACTACATCGACCGTCACGGCTACTGGGACCATCCCTACGGCGAGGGCAACCTGCGGTGGCGGATTGCCACGGCGATGTTCCACAACCTGCCGATGGTCAAGGCCGTCAAGGCGGACCAGGACACGCTGGTCTACCTCGGCCGGGGCAATCTCGTGACCGAAAAAGCCTGGGAACAGGTGCTCGGCCTGCCCATGACCGTCAGCGAATGGAACACCTGTCTGCCGAACCAGTACAGCGTTGAAGGCACCGGCCTGATGGCGGCATACGGGCTGTTGCAGGGCTGGGACGGCCTGCTGCAATTCGGCTATTTCAGCCCGGACTGGCGGCAGAGCCTCGGGCCGGGCTCATTTGACATGCTCGCCAACCCGCCGCAGATCTTGCAGTTCCCCGCCATCGCCGCGATGTGGCATCGCGGGGATGTCCGCGAGGCGGACCTGATGGCCGAATCGTTGTACGACAACGAGACCGTCTTTGGCCTCAACGAGGACCGCAAGCCTGTGCCTATCATCGCGGCCCTGATTGGGAAGGTCGGGTACCGGTTCCTGCCGAAGGGCCGCGAGGCTGTGGTCAGGGACATTCGCCCCTATTGGGATGCGGAGAAGCTGATCGCGCGCTCCACCACGGGGGAATTGACCTGGAACGGCTCTGCCGGCTTCGTCACGGTTGATACGCCGCGAACTCAGGCCGTCATAGGATTCCTCCGTGCCGCTCAGCACAAGCTGAGCGCGACGGCGCTTCGCAGCCCGACGAATTTCGGTGCCGTGTACGTGACCGCGATGGACGCCGATGCGCCAATCGAGTCCGCGAAGCGGCTTCTGGTGACGGCGGTCGGCCCCGCGAAGAATACGGGCATGAAGTATGAAGCCACGTCGCAGCAGTCGCCTCTGGGAACGCCGTACTGGCACTTGCGCGAGGCGGGCAAGGCCCCGGCCCTGCTCGAAGCCGTCACGGGCCAGATCGAGATTCGCTCTCGTCTGGCAGGCCGGCTCAAGGCCTGGGCCCTGGACATCGTGGGCCACAGGGTTCGCGAGGTCCCCCTCACGATTGCCTCAGACTCCGTCACTCTGGAGATGAAGCCCGACTACAAGGCCGTCTACTACGAAATATCCGCACTATAGAACGTCTGTTGCCTCGACCCTGGCATTTCGCACCGGATTATTGATGGTCCGGCGTCCCCGCCCTTTGTAAGGTGCAGGGCAATCGATCTTGACCGGCGGGGCCGATTATGGTAACATAGAACCTGGGTGCATACTGGACTATCACTGGGGAAGCGAAGACGGCCGGGCTATTTGTGCCGGGCAAACTGCCGTGAGGGTATGGAGAAAGAGGTGTGAGCTCATGAGGCTGACGCGGGTCGTTGTTCCTTGCGCGGTTTCCCTGATATTCCTTGCCGGATCGCCCCTGTGGGCGGGTCCCTTCATCAGTATCGGCCCTGCCGTCATTGGCAGTGGCATCCTGGCACAGACGGACACGCTGTTCATCAGCGAATTCATGGCGAGCAACGGCAGCCGCCTGCCACTCGGAGCGGGCGATCTTCTCGACGCGGACGGCGATTCCTCCGACTGGATCGAGATCTACAACCCGACTGACGGGCCCGTCGATCTCGGGGGCTGGTACCTGACCGATGATCTGGCGGACCTGACCAAATGGCGGTTCCCCCAGGGGGTCACTCTGGATGCAGGAGCATTTCTCGTCGTTTTCGCCTCCGGGAAGAATCGCACCGGGGCAGAGCTTCACACGAATTTCAAGCTCGATGCGGCTGGAGGCAATTTGGCCCTGGTCGACCGCGACGGCGTCACGGTCGTGCATGAGTATGAGTCGTATCCGAGGCAGTTGCCCGACGTTTCTTACGGGCTGAGGCAGTACGCCCAAACTCTGGTCGCGGCGGGGGCAAGCGCCTCCTATCGCGTGCCGACGGCCGCCGATTCCGGCACCGGGTGGACGGCGGTGGATTTCGACGATTCCGGCTGGAGCGTGGGCAAGACGGGCCTGGGCTTCGGGTTTGGCGGCGCCCCGCGCCGGGCATACAACGATTGCGTTTATCGCAACGATCAGTACATCGGCGACAACGTCACGACCTACGGCATCGGCGCCAACTTCACAGGCCAGACCTCCGGTCCGCTCATCGACCAGGCCACCGGCGAACCGATGGGAGTCACGGCGGCGTTCACGCAGAGCGGAGGAGTGACCTGGCAGCCGGAACCGAGCGCGGGCGGAAGCGATACTGCGGTCGGCACCGACGCGTATGAGACCTTCAGCGGCATCGCTGACATGACCGGCGTGATCCTCTACGGCGCCGCCGGCTGGTGGGTGGACCTGACATTCACGGGCCTCGATCCGGCCACTGAGTATACCTTCGCCACATCGTCCGCGCGCAACGCCTACCCGGACCGTCTGACCATCTACACGCTCTCCGGCGCCGACACGTACACGAACGCCAGCACGGAGGGCGTGACCGTTCTGGCGGACAACAAGGTGCGCTTCAACACGGGCAACAACCACGAGGAGGGTTACGTGGCGCGGTGGACCGGCATCACGGCAGCCGACGGCACGTTCTCCGTGCGAGCCGAGGCCGATCCGAGCAGTCCCGGCGGCAAGGCCTACTCGTTCGATGTCTTCATGCTCGAAGGCGGCTTCTCCGGCGCGAACATCCGCCAGGAGATGCAGAACGTCAATGCCTCGCTCCGGCTGAGGGCAAAATTCGAGATCACCGATAACCTGGAGTTGTTCGACACCCTGACGCTGCGAATGAAGTATGAGGATGGTTTCATCGCATACCTCAACGGCGTGGAAGTAGCCCGTAGCAATTTCAGTGCGGCCCCGACGTTCAACGCCTCGGCTGACGGCAACCGGCCGGACGAACTGGCTATGCAATTCGCGACATTCGACCTTTCGGACCGCATGAACCTGCTGCGGCCGGGGACCAACGTGCTGGCCATTCAGGCGGCCAATGACAATGCCGCCAATGGGACCTTTCTCGTGCTGCCGGAGCTTGTCCTCGCCACCAGCACCGGAGTTCATCAGTACTTCACGCAGGCCACCCCGGGCAAATTCAATGTCTCCGGCGCCATCGACGTTGTCGGCGAGACGGTCATCAGCCGCAATCGCGGCTTCTGCGATGCTCCGTTCGATGTGACGATCACCACGCCCACTGAAGGGGCTGTCATATTCTACACCCTTGACGGCAGCGCCCCATTGGCGACGCACGGAGTCCCGTATGCGGGTCCCATCCATGTGGATCGCACGACATGCCTGCGCGCGGTGGCGATCAAGCCGGGCTGGGTCTCAAGCTCCATTGACACGCAGACCTACATCTTCCCCGACCAGGTGATCCGGCAGCCCAGCAACCCCGCCGGCTTTCCGACCTCTTGGCAGGGGACCACGGCGGACTACCAGATGGACCAGCGGGTCGTGAATGATGCGCGGTATCGCGGGCAGATGCGGGCCTCGCTGCTGTCGATTCCGACGCTGTCGATCGTGACCGACGTGGACGGCCTGTTCGGGGCACAAGGCATCTACAGCAATCCGGGCGGCGTCGGTCCCACGTGGGAGCGGCCGGTCTCGGCCGAGTGGATCAACGGCGATGGCACGACGGGGTTCCAGGTCAATGCGGGTCTGCGGATCTACGGCGGAGCGTTCCGGGGCTTCAATCTGAGTCTGAAGAAATCGCTGCGGCTGATCTTCAAACGCGATTATGGCCCGACCAAGCTCGACTTCCCGATGTTCGACGACCCCGAAGCGGCGACGAGCTTCGACACGATCGTCCTTCGCGCCGGCGCCAACGACGCCTGGAACTTCTGGGGCGCCGGCAACACGCAGTACATCATCGACGAATTCATGCGCCGCACGCAGTTGGCGCTGGGCCAGCCCTCCGCGCACGGGACATTCGTGCACGTGTACCTCAACGGGCTCTACTGGGGCCTGTACAACGCCACCGAGCGGCCGACCTCGTCGTTCTGCGCCACGTACTTCGGGGGCGAGAAGGAGGAGTGGGACGCGCTGAACGCCGGGGAGCCCAAGGCGGAGAGCAATACGACGACGTGGAACGCCATGATGAACCAGGCGCGGGCGGGGCTGTCGGATGCGGCCGCCTACGAAAAGATCCAGGGCAACGACCCCAACGGCGCGGCGAATCCCGCCTATGACGACCTGCTGGACATCGAGAATTACATCGACTACATGTTCTCGAACTTCTGGGGCGGAACGGGCGACTGGCCGTGGCACAACTGGTACGCCGCCTGCCGCCGGCCGCCGAACGCCACCGGCTTCAAGTTCTTCAATTGGGACTCGGAAGGAGCGATCACCGTCTGGTCCAACCTCAACGCCAATGTCACGACGGTCAGCGACGGCGCGGCGATTCCCTACGTGACGCTGAAACAGAACACCGAGTTCCGCCTGCTCTTCGGCGATCACGTGCATCGCCACATGTTCAACAACGGCCCTGCTACGGCGAATGCTTCCTATGCGCGGTACAAGAAGCTGGCCGACCAGGTCGCCCTGGCGATCATCGCCGAGTCCGCCCGTTGGGGCGATATGGCCCGCAGCACGCCCTATACGCAGGCCGACTGGCAGAGCATGCGCGACTACATCCTCGGCACCTATATGCCGCAGCGTTCGGCGATCGTGCTCGCACAGATGCGCAGCGCCGGCCTGTACCCGGATGTCGATGCGCCGGTGTTCGTCGTCAATGCCGCGCCGTCCTACGGCGGCCCCGTCGCTTCCGGCAGCCTCCTGGCAATGACGGCGCCCGCCGGCCAGATCTTCTATACGCTCGACGGGAGCGACCCGCGCATTCCCGTGGCGCAGTCGGCGCCGGGCGGCAGCGTGACGCTCGTCGCCGAGAATGCGCCCAAGCGAGTCCTCGTGCCCAGCCCGGCGAACGGCGGCGACCGCCTCGGGACCAAGCCCGCGGAGTTCCAGGTCACGTTCTACCAGGCGACCGGGGCGGTGAGCAGTCTCGCCGTGGCCGAGTCGGTCATCAGCAACCCCGCCAGCCGGAGCAAAGTGGTCACGCAGACCGCCCGGTCGATCAACTTCTTCAACACGGGCGACCAGGGCCACTTCGCACCCGACAGCCCCTTCCCCGGGACGACGATCGGCGCCGACGTGGACAACTTCGTCATCCTCGTGACGGCTACACTGATCATCCCGGCGGCCGGCCCGTGGACCTTCGGCGTCAACAGCGACGACGGTTTCGGCCTGACGCTGACCAAAGGCACGCAGGTATTCACGATGTCGTATCCGGACCCCCGTGCCCCGGCCGATACCGTGGCGACGTTCAATATCACGCAGCCCGGACCGTACACCCTGCGGCTGGTCTTCTACGAGCAGGGTGGCGGCTCGGGACTGGAATTCTTCGCCGCCAAAGGCAGCTTCGCAGCGTTCGACGCCGGCAAGTTCTTCCTCGTCGGCGACCTGGCCGGCGGCATCCAGGTGGGCGAGGCCAATATCTGGTTCAGCGGCTACTTCAGCGATTCAACTTGGGCGCAAGGTACTGGCGGCGTAGGCTATGAAGCCGGCTCAGGTTATGCCGGTCTCATCGGCACGGATGTCGCCGCCGACATGCTCAACAAGAACAGCACGTGCTACATTCGCATTCCCTTCACCGCCGGTAACGCCGAGTGGGGCCGTGTGACGCTACGAATGCGGTACGACGACGGCTTTGTGGCGTATATCAACGGGACGGAAGTTGCCAGACGCAACTTCACGGGCGACCCTGCGTGGAATTCCTCGGCCAGTGCCGGACACGCCGACGCTGCAGCGGCGGTCTTCGAGGAGATCGACATCTCCGACCACGCCAATGCACTGAGTTACGGCGCCAACGTGCTCGCCATCCAAGGCCTCAATACCTCCGCTGGCGACGACGATTTCCTGATCTCCTGCGAGCTGGTCGCGCATGAGCTCAGCCAGGGCGATGTCTCGCCCACAGCGTTCCTGTACAAAACGCCCCTAAGGCTGGCAGGCAGCGCCGTGGTCAAGGCGCGGACGCTGGCCGGCAAGTGGAGCGCGGTCAATGCCGTGACGTTTGCCGTCGGACCGGTTGCGCAGAACCTGCGAATCAGCGAGATCATGTATCATCCTGCCGATGCCGGCAGTCCGGACGATCCGAATACGGAATACATCGAGCTGACTAACATCGGAGCCCAGAGCATCAATCTCAACCTGGTGCGCTTCACGAAGGGCATCGATTTCACCTTCCCCAGCGTCGATCTGGCGCCGGGCGGATACGTTCTGGCGGTCAAGGACACGCGAGCGTTCGAGACGAAGTATGGTGCGGGCCTGCCCATCGCCGGAGAGTACGCCGCCAGCCTGAGCAATGCCGGCGAACGCATCGAGCTGCGAGACGCGGCGGGTCGGATCATCGAGAGTTTCGAGTACCGGGACAACTGGTACGATCTGACGGACGGCGCCGGCTTCTCACTGACGGTGAGAGATCCGGCTCATGCCGACCCCAACGCACTATCCAGCAAGAGCCTCTGGCGTCCGAGTGCCCACGCGGGCGGCTCGCCGGGCTTCAGCGATGCGGGGCAGGTGCCGGAACTGGGCACGGTCGTCATCAACGAGGTGATGGCCTACCCGCCGGCAAATGGGGCCGACTGGATCGAGCTGTACAATACGAGCGGCCAGGCCGTCGATATCGGCGGCTGGTTTCTCAGCGATGACGCCGACATCCTGACCAAGTACGAGATTCCCGCCGGGACAGTCATCGATCCCAACGGCTTTGTCGTCTTCGACGAGAAGCAGCAGTTCGGCAACGCCGACGCGCCGGGTTGCCATGAGCCGTTCGGTCTGAGCCGCAACGGCGAAACGGTCTATCTGCACTCCGGCGACGCCGGCGTTGTGACGGGCTACAGTGAGCAGGAGAAGTTCGGCTCCTGCGAGCAGGGCGTCTCGTTCGGCTGCTATCCCAACAGCGCCGGCGGATACGACTTCCTCATGCTGAGCACGCCAACCCCCGGCGCACCCAACGCGCCGCCCAAGACCACTCCGTAGGGGCGACGCATGCGTCGCCCTCACCAGCATCTTTGGCGCGGATAGTTCGTGGGCGAACGATCCGCGCCTCCTGCGCGGAGTATTGAATCCGCCACCAAACGTCGGCCACACCCCCAGTTCCGACCTCAGCCACAAAAAGGTTGTCCGCTTACTGCTGGACACACTACAATAGGATTTGATCGGGCCTCGGGCTTTGCGTCGGACCCCGGCAGCAGGGGCGACGCATGCGTCGCCCCTACGGGAGGTTGCTTATGGATGTGACGATGACGGTCAACGGCGTTCAGAGGACGGTCAGCACCGATCCCGAACGCTCTCTTCTCGATGTCCTTCGCGAGGACCTGCACCTGACAGGCACCAAGTACGGTTGCGGCGAGGGCCGCTGCGGCGCGTGTACCGTTCTGATGGACGGCAAACGCACCCTGGCCTGCGTCACGCCCGTGTCCCTCGCCAACAAGAAGGCCATCACGACCATCGAGGGCCTGGCCAAGGGCGATACCCTGCACCCGGTCCAAGAGGCGTTCCTCGAAGAAGGCGCCATGCAGTGCGGGTACTGCGCCAGCGGGATGATTCTGACGGCGGCGGCGCTGCTCCAGGAGAATCCCAACCCCACCGACGAGCAGATCGTCGCGGGAATGAACGGCCACATCTGCCGGTGCAACGGCTACGTCAAGATCGTCAACGCCGTCCGCAAGGCGGCCCAGAAAATGCGGAGGTAAGAGACTATGAGCGGGAACATCTCGACGAAATCTCTCGAAGCCGAATTCAACCCCGTGCTCAGTCGGCGAGCTTTTGTGCAGGCGCTCGGCGCTGGTCTGCTCATCACGGTGACCGATGGACTGGCCTGGGCTCAGCGAGGCGAGCGGGGCGGCGGCTCGATGCCCGTGGCGGCGAGGATTCACCTCAACGAGGACGGCACGATCAGCGTGATGAGCGGCAAGGTAGAGGAGGGGCAGGGGCCGCGGGCCCAGCTCTCGCAGGCGGCAGCGGAGGAGCTGCGGGTCCCTGTGGAGAGGATTCGCCTGATTATGGCGGATACGGCCCTCGTCCCCGATGATGGCATCACGGCGGGAAGCCGGACAACGCCGGGGAATGTGCCTCCGATGCGCCAGGCCGCCGCGACCGCGCGCGAGTTGCTTACTCAACTTGCGGCTAAGCAATGGCAGGTGGATGCCGCCGGCCTGGAGGTCCGCGACGGCACGATCACGAACAAGGCGACAGGGCAGAAACTCACCTACGCGGACTTGGCCAAGTCGAGAGACATCGTCGAGGCCTTCTCCAGGAACATCCGCTCGGATGTCACGGTCACGGCCGTCAATGAATGGAAGGTACTCGGCAGCCCGGTTCTCCGGCCGAACACCCGGGAGCTAGTCACCGGTGCCCACCAATTTCCCTCGGACATCGTCCGGCCGAACATGCTCTATGGGAAGATTTTGCGTCCGCCGTCATACGGGGCGACGCTCGAATCCATCGATCTGACGGCGGCCAAGGCCATGAAGGACGTGGTGGTCGTGCAGGATGGCCAGTTTGTGGGATTCGCGGCCCCGTCGTCCTGGCGCGCGACCGAGGCCATGGAAGCGGCGGCCAAGACCGCGTCCTGGAAGACCACGCCGCAGCCGTCCAGTACGACCATTCATGCCTATCTCAAGGAGCACGCAGAGACAGGCAGGGGCCGTCCGAGCAATCGCGGCTCGATTGAGAAAGGTCTTGCCGATGCGGCCAAGACTCTCAGCGAGACGTACACGCTGGCCTATATCCAGCACACGCCAATGGAGCCGCGGGCGGCGGTGGCGGAATGGAACGACGGCAAGCTGATGGTCTGGGCGGGATGCGACGGGCCCTATCGTGCGCGCGGGGATTTGGCCCGGCTGTTCAATATGCCCGCCGAGCAGGTCCACGTCATCATCCCGGACATGGGCGGCGGATTCGGCGGTAAGCACAGCGCCGAGGCGGCTCTGGAGGCGGCCCAGTTAGCCAAGGCGGCTGGCCGGCCTGTCCATGTACGATGGACAAGGGCTGAGGAATTCACGTGGGCTTATTTCCGCCCGGCGGCGGTCATTGAGTGCAAGGGCGGACTCGACGCGAAAGGCTCGCTGATCGCCTGGGACTTCACCAATATCAATGCCGGCGGCGCCGCGATCGACACGCCGTACAATATACCGAATACGCGAATTGCATCCGTCGGCTCCGATTCTCCTGTCAAGCAGGGTTCGTACCGGTGCCTAGCCGCCACCGGCAACAACTTCGCGCGGGAGTCATTCATGGACGAGTTGGCCGTCGCGGCGGGGGCCGACCCGCTGGCCTTCAGGCTTGCTCATCTGGAGAACCCCCGCATTCGGACCGTGCTTGAAACGGTCGCGAAGCACTTCAACTGGGCCGAGCGCAGGAAGAAGGTCACGCCGGAGCTGGGTGTCGGGCTCGCCTGCGGAACGGAGAAGAACTCCGTCGTGGCGGCGTGCGTCGAGGTCGGCATCGACCGCAAGCGGGGCGAGATCAAGGTCCAGGAGGTCTGCGAGGCTTTCGAGTGCGGCCCGGTCCAGAATCCGGCTAACCTGACCTCTCAGGTCCAGGGCTGCATCGTCATGGGCCTCGGCGGCGCGCTGTTCGAGGAAATCCAGTTTGAAGAGGGCAAGATCCTCAACGCCAGCTTCGCCGGTTATCGCGTGCCGAGATGCAAGGATGTCCCGAAGATTGACGTCCACCTGGTCAACAAGACGGATATCCCCTCGGCCGGCGGCGGCGAGACGCCGATCATCGCCATCGCGCCGGCTATCGGCAACGCGGTCTTCGCCGCCACGGGCGTGCGCATCCGCTCCATGCCGATGCGCGGCGAGGCCTTGAAACAGGCGTGACGTGCCGGGTGGCAGCGTCAAGACCGAAGGTCTTGGCGATGGTTAGACCTTTGATGTGTGAGCCGCTATCATTCCAAGAGGAACCCATCGCCAAGCTGCGCTTGACGATGCCACCCAACGCGTACACTGAGGATGTGCAATGAGTGCCCGCAGGCCATGCAGTTTATCTTGGATCATTACCCGGCGCACATTCTTGCGACTCGTGCTGGGAGTCGGCCTGGTGCCACTGTCCTGCGCCCCAGGTAATCTATCGAGCGGCAATCGACGTTCCGTCCGTTTCGGCATCGTCACGGATTGCCACTACGCCGACGCAGATCCTGTGGGCACGCGCTTCTATCGCGAGTCGCTGGGCAAGCTGACCGAGTGCGTGGCACGGATGAACGCCGAGAGGGTCGATTTCCTCGTCGAGCTTGGCGATCTCAAGGACCAGGACAAGCGACCCGTCGAAAGCAGGACTTTGTTATACTTGCGCGACGTGGAGGCAGTGCTGCAACGATTTCGTGGGCCGATGTATCACGTCCTCGGCAACCACGATATGGATGGCATCTCGAAGCAGCAGTTTCTCGCGTACGTGGGGAATGCCGGCCGCAGCTACTACTCATTCGACTTGAGAGGCCTGCACTGCATCGTGCTCGACGCCAATTACCGGGCCGACGGCAGCGACTATGATCGCGGCAACTTCGATTGGACCGACGCGAACATTCCGGCACGTGAGCTCAATTGGCTCCGGCACGACCTCGCCGTATCTCACTATCCGGTCGTCGTCTTCATTCACCAGTTGCTCGACGGCACAGGCCAGGTCTACGTGGGGAATGCCGCCGAGGTCCGCTGGATTTTGCAGGCGTCCGGCAAGGTGCTCGCCGTCTTCCAGGGCCATCATCACGAGGGCAGCTACAGCCGCATCGAGGGCATTCACTACTACACGCTCAAAGCGGTAGTAGAAGGTCACGGCCAAGACAACAACTCCTATGCCATCGTCGAGGTCCGGCCAAATCGAGATGTGATTGTCACCGGCTACCGCAAGGCCTCAAGTATGCACCTTGCGAGTGCGAGTGTATCCCAGGTCAAGCCATCGCCAAGCTGCGCTTGACGCTGCCACCCGGGAGCGGCGCCGAGTGGGCGACACAAATGGGTGGCATCGTCAAGACCGAAGGTCTTGGCGATGGTTCAGTGTGCCGGGAAACTGTCATGATCTATGGAGATCGGGCCAGGCCCTTTGTTGTCCCAGTCAGACGCGCTGGAGTAGTACCACTCATCAGGTGTCTCAACGAGGCTCTTTCGCACGGGATTATTGTGGATATAGCGCACGGCTTCGACGAGGGTCTCGATGCTCGTGACGTTCCTGTCGTAACCGCCGCCCTTTTGCCAGAACTCGCAGGGACGGATTTGCTGGCCCGTAGCCAAAAAGCGCAGGCCCTCAGGATTGCTGGTCCTCAAGTATCGTATCGCTCTGCGAGCCACAGGCTGCTTGATGGATTGTAGAATGCTTGAGATGCAGTATCGCTCCTTCCTGGGGCATATCATCAGATGCACATGATTGGGCATGAAGACGTAGGCCCAGAGATCAAAGTCGTGCTTCCGTCGGGCATTGTTGATCGAATCAACAAGCCACAGGCGCGTTCGCTCCTTGGCCAGAAATGGATGGCCTCCATAACAACCGAAGGTCAACTCGTGAGCATGGCCTGCCCGGTTCCACCGCTCACAGCGTTTCGTGTATCTCTCCCCATTCAGCATGGCGCGCTCCAATGTCGTTTGCATTCTGTCTGCGTGGGGCTGCTCTGCACCTATCAGGGTGGCAGCGTCAAGCGCAGCTTGGCGATGGCTCACCGCTGGCTATGATTGGCTCACGTATCGAAACCGTAACCATCGCCAAGACCTTCGGTCTTGACGCTGCCACCCGAATCTGTCAAATGTGTGCCCGGGATCGGGGGAGCTCACGCAAGTGCTGCGATCGCTTTTCGGACTCGCTCGGGGGTCATGGGGAGCTGGAGCATCCGGGCGCCGGTAGCGTCGTGGATGGCATTGGCGACGACGGCGCCGACGACGCTGATAGCGGGTTCGCCACCGCCATGCGCGGGCTCGTTTGGCAGATCCAGGATCACCGTCTCAATCTTCGGCAGTGATGAGAATCGCGGCAACTCGTAGGTGTCGAAGTTGCGGTCAAGGATCATGCCGCCCTTGAAGCGGATGTCCTCGGTCAGCGTATATCCCAGACCCATCGTGACGCAGCCTTCGATCTGGATCGCGGCCCCTTCGGGGTTGATCGCCAGGCCCATATCCTGGGCGCAGACGACTCGTTTGACCCGGACTTTTCCGGTGCGCTTGTCCACCTCGACCTCGGCGATCTGGGCCACGTAGGTGTCGGAGTCGGTTCCGACGGCCACGCCCAAGCCCCGGCCGCTCGGCGCAGGCTTCCATCCGAATTTCTCGGCGGCCGCTTTGAGAGTGCGGATCGCCCGCTCGTCCCGCAGGTTCTTGAGGCGAAACTCGATCGGGTCCATCTTGGCCTTGGCGGCCATGATATCGATCTGCGACTCGCGGGCGAAGGAGTTGGTATTATTGGCGGGCGCACGCCATGCGCCGGTGGCAAAGGGGTGCGGGCTGGGTCCGCCGCCGAAGGCGCTGCCGACGCTGGAGGTGCGGTGATTCGGGATGTCGTAGAACTGTGCGGCGCCGCGGTCGCCGGCGAAATAGACGTGATAGTCCCACAGTGTGGCCTTGCCTGCCTTCGTGATGCCTGATTTGATCTTCACGACGGCGGCCGGGCGGAACGTGTCATAGAAGAATTCCTCCTCCCGGCTCCACATGACCTGGACGGGCTTGCCGGTAGCTTTTGCCAGCCGTGCTGCCTCGACGGCCTGCTGGCCGGGACTCTTGCCGCCAAATCCGCCGCCGACGAACGGCGTGATGACGCGGACATCGTCCGGCTTGAGGCCAAGGGCGTTGGCGATCTGGTCCCTGAGCGGGAAAGGCGTCTGAGTAGATGCCCAGACCGTCGCCTTATTGCCCTCGACTTGGGCCAAGGCCGCGTGCGTCTCAATGGGCGCGTGGGCCTTGTAGCCGTCAAGATACGTCTGTTCGACTACGATCTCTGAGAGCCTCTCGCCTTCTTCAAGCTGCCCGCCCTGGGCGACAGTGTTCTCGCGCCCGACGTTCTTCAGCAGGTGCTCGAAGATCGTCTGATCGTCCACAGTTGCGGCCGGCACATCGAACTCGGAATCGATCTTGGCCAGGGCCGCCGCCTGGTCGGGGCTCTTGTGCAGGACCGCTACGAAGTCCCCGTCGTGGACGACGGAGACGCCGTCCATCTTCTCAGCCGCCGAGGTATCCACGCGCTTGAGCCTGGCGCCGTGAGCGGGGGGCCTCAAAACCTTCGCATAGAGCATATCGGGCAGCCGCATATCGCCGGCGTACTTCGCCTTGCCGGTGACCTTCTCCTGGGCGTCGCGGTGCAGGAACGGCTTGTTTATCACCTTGAACGCGGAGGGGCTCTTGACCGGGGGCTTCTCCTTGGCGTGCCTTTCGATGACCTTGCCTTTGGCCAGGTCGGCGTACGTGACTTTCTTGTCCTTGTTCTGCTTGTCGAACACGACGCCGTTCTCGACGGCCAGCCGGTCCTGGGGCACCTGGAGTTGTTCAGCCGCCAGCTCGATGAGGACTTCTCTGGCCTCCGCTCCGGCCGCACGCAGCGGCGGGCCGAAGAAGCGGATGGTCATGGAGCCGAATGTCCCCATGTCCCACGGGCATTGGGCCGTATCACCCATCACCATATTGACCATGTCCGGGCTGATGTCCATCTCGTCCGCGAGCATCTGGGGCAGCGAGGTGATGGCCCCCTGGCCCTGCTCGATCTTGCCCGTGAAGCAGGTAACGCGGCCGTCGGGTCCCACGCGCAGATAGGCGTTGAAGTCCTCGGGATAGCCCCGGCCGCCGCGACGCTGCGCCTCGAGCACGGAACTGTCGCCGATGCAGAAGAAGATGAAGATCCCGCCGCCCAGGGCCTTGAGAAATTCCCGGCGCGACAGATTCGGGTCTGTGATGATATCGTGAAAGTCAATCTCCATGTGAGGGTTGTCGTTCATTATGCCTTCCCTCCTTTCATGCGGGCGGCGGCGTCCTGAATGGCATCGATGATGCGGGTGTGCGCCCCGCAGCGGCACAGGTTGTGGTCCATGGCCGCGACGATCTCTTCCCGCGTGGGCTGCGGGTTATCTTGGAGCAGGCTGTAGGCGGTGAGGATCATGCCCGACGTGCAGAACCCGCACTGCAGGGCGTCATGCTCGACGAACGCCTTCTGCAGCGGGTGCAGATCGCCATTGCTGGAAAGTCCTTCAATCGTGCGGACCTGCTTGCCGGCGACGTTGCGCACCGGATGGGTGCACGATCGCACGGCCTTGTTGTCCACCAGGACGGTGCACGCGCCGCAGATGGCTTGGCCGCAGCCGAACTTCGTGCCGGTCAGACCGAAATCGGTCCGCAGCACCCACAGGAGCGGTCGCTGGCCGTCGGTCGTGATCGTAGCTGGCTTACCATTGAGTGTGAACGCTATCGTTTCTGCCATATCGACCTCCTTTGATTGGAGTTTTGCAGAATGGCGGTTTCCTGTCACAGGTCTTGAGTATACAATCGCCCGCGTACAGGTGTGTAGAGAAAAGCCATGGATGATATTGAACTGTATCGCAAGGCGATCTCGCTGCTCGACAGCGGGCAACATGTTGCCTTGGTCACGGTAGCGGCGACGACCGGCTCGACCCCCGGCAAGGTAGGCTTCAAGATGCTCGTGTTTGATAGGGGCAAGAGCACGGCCGGGACCGTGGGAGGCGGCTTGGTCGAGGCGAAGATGATCGAGGAAGCCGCCAGAATGCTCGACCGGCCGGCCAGTCGCACGTTTCGCTTCGAGTTGGCTGGGACGGCCGAAGACGAGAAGGGAATCTGCGGCGGGTCCGTCGAGCTATCCATCGAGACGTTCGACGCGGCCGCTCTGCCGGTCCTTGAGGAGCGCGCGCGGGCCGCCGAGGAAAACCTGGCCGATGCGCCCACCGTGATTCTCTGCGGCGCGGGACATGTGTCCTATTTCATCGCCCGGTACGCCAAGGGCGTGCATTTTCGCGTGACGGTCTGCGACGACCGGGCCGAGTATGCCAACCCACAGCGGTTTCCCGATGCGGATGAAATCATCGTTGAGGATGTCGAGCGCATCTTCGACAGAGTACAGGCTGATGACCGCTCATACATCGTGATCGTTACGCGGGGCCACATGTACGACAGGACTGTCCTCGAACAGGCTCTCAAGACCCCAGCCCGATACGTCGGGATGATCGGCAGTCGGCGAAAGACCTTGACGATCCTGGAAAAGCTCAGGGAACAGGGCATTCCGCAGGAGCAGCTCAACCGCGTATATTCGCCTATCGGGGTATCCATCGGGGCGGTTACGCCTGAGGAAATCGCCTTGAGCATTGTCTGTGAGCTTGTCAAGATCAGGCGGCTGGGCGACCAATCGCCGATCAATCACATGACGTTGTCCCGGCGCGAGGGTTGCTCATGATTCACGCCCTTGTCTTGGCCGCCGGCGAGTCCAGGCGGATGAGAATGCCCAAGCCGCTGCTGCGTTTTGGCGATACGACGTTCCTGGAGCAGATCGTCGCGGTGCTCCGGCGCTCCAGCGTGGACGCGATCACGGTGGTCCTCGGAGCGCGGGCGGACCTGATCCGGGCCTCAATCGACCTGGCCGGAACGAGCGTGGTAGTCAACGAGGATTACCACAGGGGCCAACTTTCATCATTGATTGCGGGATTGAAGAGTGTGCCGGCACAGACCGATGCAATCGTTCTGTGTCTCGTCGATAATCCATTGGTCTCGGCTGACGTTGTCAACCGTCTTGCCGATGGATTTGCGAAGACGGGAAAACAGATCGTACTGCCCGTCTTCAACGGGCGACGAGGCCATCCGGCGCTGTTCGCGCGATCGCTGTTTGACGAGCTTCTCAAAGCCCCGATGGACAAAGGGGCCCGGCACGTCCTATCTTCGAATGAGGACAAGATTCTTGAGGTAGACGTCCCTGACAGCGGCGTGCTGACGAGCATCGACACGCCGGAAGATTACCGCTCGTCTTTTGGAGCCGAGCCGCAAGTCATCTTGAAGAAGCCATGATCGAGCTGAAAGAAGCATTGCAGATTGTCCTGGACGCCGCCCGGCCGCTTGGAAGCGACCGTATCGATATGGATGACGCTCTGGACCGCGTCCTGGCGGAAGATGTCGCGGCCGATGCCGACATGCCGCCGTTTGACAAGGCGACCGTCGATGGCTATGCCTGTCGCCGGGAGGACCTCGCCAATACGTTGACGGTAGTGGAGACGATCCCGGCCGGTGCCGTGCCGGCCGAAACGGTCGGGCCGAGCCAGTGCGCCAAGATTATGACCGGCGCCGTCGTTCCGCAAGGGGCCGACTGCGTCGTCATGGTCGAACAGACGCAAACGCTTGGTTCCGACAGCATCCGTTTCACCGGTGAGAAGACGCGCGACAACATCTGCCGACAGGCCGAAGACATTCGCCGCGGACAGGTTGTCCTGCGCAAGGGCAGCCGGATCGGTCCGCAGCAGATTGCGGTGCTTGCTTCTGTCGGACACGTGCGGCCGCTGGCGGCGCGCAGACCGAGCGTGGCCGTGATCGCCAGCGGGGGCGAACTGGTGATGCCGGCACAAAAGCCCAAACCGTCACAGATCAGGAACTCGAACAGTCCCCAGCTTTCCGCTCAGCTTCGGAGCATGGGCGTGATCGCTCACGATTGCGGCATCGTGAAAGACACCGAGGCCGAGATCGACAGCGCCCTGAGAACGGCGTTGGCGGAGCATGATGTGGTTATCGTTTCGGGTGGCGTGTCCGCCGGCGACTTCGATTTCGTGCCGGCCGTGCTTCGGCGCAACAACGTGCGACTGCTCTTTGAGAAGATCGCGGTCAAGCCCGGAAAACCCACGGTCTTCGGCATGACCGACCGAGCATGCGTCGTGTCGCGGGCGTCTCGCCCGCGATTCGAAGGCGAGACGCCTTCGACACAAGCGTACTGCTTCGGTCTGCCAGGCAATCCCGTTGCGACGTTCGTGATGTTCGAGCTCCTGGTGAGGCCCTTTCTTTACCGTTTGATGGGCCACGATTACTCGCCCGCCGCCGTCCAGATGAATCTCGATGAATCCATCACGCGGAGAGACGTCGAGAGACAGGGCTGGATCCCGGTGAGATTGACGAGCGAGACAACCATCCGGCCGGTAGAATATCATGGGTCCGGTCATATCCTGGCTCTGTGCCAGGCGGACGGACTGATCAGTATGGAAATTGGCGTCGAACAGATTGAGAAGGCGGCGCCCGTGAATGTCAGGCTGCTTCCGAGATCAGGATCGTAAGTTTATGGCGGCCATGAGCGTCGATTATCTGCGAATCTCGGTCACGGACAGGTGCAATCTCCGGTGCATCTACTGCAATCCGCTCGGCCGTGCCGGACTGGCGACGGGTGGCAGCGTTAAGGCCGAAGGCCTTGGCGATGGCGAATGGGCAAACCATCGCCAAGCTGCGCTTGACGCTGCCACCCGGCCAGTAAAAGACCCAAGGAATCGGGGCATTCTCGACCCGCTCGACTATGATCGGCCGGCAGGGGGCCGGGAGACTTTGACCTCCGATCAGATCGTCCGCCTCGTGAGGCTCTCTACGCGGTGCGGCATCCGCCGGGTCCGCCTGACGGGGGGCGAGCCCCTGCTGCGGGAGGATATTGTCGAGCTCGTGCGGAGGCTCGCTGCGATTTCGGGCGTCGAAGACCTGTCCATGACGACCAACGGCATGCTCCTCGCCTCGATGGCAGCAGAACTGAAGGAGGCGGGCCTCAAGCGGGTCAACATCAGTCTCAATGCGGTAGATCGCGACTGTTATGAGCGCGTTGTCGGTGCAGACGCGCTGCCGCAGGTGCTCGACGGAATGCACAAAGCGATCGAGGCCGGCCTGTCGCCCGTGAGGGTCAACTGCGTGCTCATGCGGGATGTGAATGTATCGCAGATCGAGCCGCTTGCCGAGAAAACGCTTCGTCAGCCCGTGGCCGTGCGATTCATCGAGTATTGCCCGACGACGCGGCTGACTGGCCCGGCAAGCTGTTACGTCCCGACGCGGGAAGTCCGCGGCATTGTCGAATCGCGATTCGGCCCACTCTCGGACCTCGTGCTGCCCGATAGCGGGGGACCTGCTGTGTATTTCAGGATTGAAGGCGCCGTCGGGGCGGTCGGGTTCATCAGCGGACGGTCATCCGTGTTCTGTCATCGCTGCACGCGATTACGGCTGAGCAGCGACGGCAAGATCAAGCCCTGCCTGTATGACGGGTGCTTCTACGACGTGGGGAGCCTTCTGCGGGCCGGCGCCGAGGATGATGCGATCCTGAGCCTGCTGCAAAAAGCGATGCGGGAGAAGAACCAGCACACGAAATTGAACGCCGCCGCCGGCGATTTTCTGATGCAGCAGATTGGAGGCTAGGGGGCCCCCGTGAAGAAAAAAGGCGAAAGGATTTCGAATCTGAAATCTCAGACTTCAAATCTCAAATCTCGAATTTCAAATTCGGATCGCAGCGACAATTCGCAATCTGCGATTCGCAATCTGCAACCGAAGGGCATGGTCGATGTCAGCGGCAAGCGGGTCACCGTGCGGACGGCGAAAGCCGCCGGTTCAATTCTGCTGGGCGAGGCGGCGTTCGATGCCCTGCGGCGGGGCGAATGTCCCAAGGGCGATGTGCTCGCGACAGCCAAAGTCGCGGCGATCCAGGCGGTGAAATCGACGCCGTCCGCCATCCCCATGTGTCACCCGATCCTCATCGAAGGCATCGACGTGGACTTCGCGCTGGATGATGCAAATGCGTCCGTCGCTGTGATAGTCTCGGTGAAATCGTCGGGCAAGACCGGTGTGGAGATGGAGGCGCTGCATGGTGTTGCCGCGGCGTGCCTGACCATCTATGATATGCTCAAGTACACGGGCAAGGGCATGACGATCAGCCGTATCCAACTGCTGGAAAAAACAGGCGGGCGAAGTGGCGACTACAAAAGGCCGGATTAGGGCCATATCCATCTCGAAGGAAAAGGGAATGCCGAAGACCAACGTGCCGCAGGCCGACCTGCAGGCCGGCCTTGGCGTCGTAGGCGATGTCCACGCCGACGGCGGACATCGGCAGGTCAGCCTGCTCGCCGCCGAGGAGATCGACCGCCTGCGCGAAAACGGCGCATCCGTCTCGCCGGGCGAGTTCGCGGAGAACATCACGACCCAGGGCCTGGACCTGCGGACCCTGAAGGTCGGCAGCAAACTGAGACTCGGCGATAGTGTCGAGCTGGTCGTAACGCAACTGGGCAAGCAGTGCCACGGGCGCTGCGCGATCTTCGAGAAACTGGGCGACTGCATCATGCCGCGGGAAGGTGTCTTTGCCCGCGTGATTGCGTCGGGCCGGGTCAAGGTGGGGGACGTCATCGAACTGATGATGGATGATCGATGATCAGAGTCGGCGTGCTGACAATCAGCGATAGTTGTGCCAAGGGCGAGCGCGAGGACCTCAGCGGGCGCACCATCGAAGAGATGCTGCCCGACGACGGGTTTGCCGTGGCGGCAAAGGGCGTTCTCCCGGACGACCGTGCCGCGATCGCGGCCGAGCTCGTGAAGCTGACTGGCCGTGGAGATATCGACCTGGTGCTGACGACGGGTGGCACAGGGTTCGGGCCCCGCGATGTCACGCCGGAGGCCACGACGTCTGTCTGCGACCGCATGATCCCGGGCTTCGGCGAGTTGATGAGAATGGAAGGGTTCAAAAGGACCCCGAACGCCGTGCTCTCGCGGGCCGTCGCGGGGATTCGCGGCGGCACACTCCTAATCAACCTGCCGGGCAGCCCGAAAGCGGTTCGAGAGTGCCTGGAGCTGATTCTGGACCTTCTGCCGCATGCGGTATTGATGCTCCACGGCGGCGGGCACTGATCCGCATGTACGCCACCTGTGAGTGGAGAAATGAGCCCGAATTGACAGTGGTGTTGAAAGGGGAGATTCCTATGATGTGGTCCATCGCGGTGCAGATCGTGACATTGAGCTTGGCGGCCGGCGCCGCCCAGGGCGAATTTCTGACAGGGGTCGGCGACCTGGCCAAGTTGACTCCAGGCCGGACACGGGCGGAGAATGCCCTGTGGATCGAGAACGGCCTGAGTCAGCGATTCAACTCGTCGAAGCAGGTCGTGGTGGCCGAGATCAAAGGGCCGGCCGTCATCACCATGATTCATTTCGCCATGCCGCAGACCCTGACGCTCAATCGCGACGTGCTTCTGAAGGCGTATTGGGACGGAGAGACCTCGCCGAGCGTCGATTGTCCGCTCGTCGATTTCTTCTGCGACCCGGGCGGGCTTCGCGACTCGGTGGATACGGCGCTGGTGAACAAGCGTCGCGGCTTCAACGCCTATTTCCCAATGCCGTTCCGCACGTCGGCGAAAATCGAATTGGTGTACGATGGGCCGGTAGAGCCGGGCGAAGAACTGTGGAAGATCATGCCGTGCTACAGCTACGTGATGTACCGCGCCGTCGCTGAGGCGCAGGATTTCACGGCTGCACACGGCGGCTACTTCCATGCCCACTGGCGGCAGGAGGGGCTGCTCCTCGGGACGCGGGACTACCTCGCCCTCGAGGCCCAGGGCCGAGGCAAATTCGTCGGCTGGAACGTGACGATCCGCAGGCCCGGCCGGGCCGGCTACCCCGTCGATGAGAATGAGAAGTTCTATATCGATGGCGAGGAAACCGCGTCGGTCGAGTTTCAGGGGCTCGAGGATTCCTTCGGCTTCAGTTGGGGCTTCCCGCCGACCGAGAGTCTGTTCCCGCTGACCGGATATTTCCCGTTTCTCAAGGGCGCTTGCGCGTACCGGTTCTTCGTGAGCGACGCGATCTCGTTCGAGAAGTCGCTGCGGGTCGCGATCGGTTTCGGGGCCAACGAGGACCCGATGTTCCGCCGGGAGTTCAGCAAGCCCGGCAGCACGTTGCAGCTTTCGAGCGTCGTGTACTGGTACCAGACGGAGCCGCATGGAGCGCTGCCGGCGCTGGCCGGCGCTGCGGACCGTGCGCCCGCGCCGGAAGAGCCGTTCTGGCCCGAGAAGGAGAAGCTGCCATCGGCGGAAGAATTGAAGGGCCGCGGAGTCCGCTTTTTGATGCTGTGTGGCCGGCCTGAGCGGGAAGTGATCTACGCCGAGCCCGGATTCGGCGCACAGGTCAAGTCGGGCTATAGCTGGGACGGCTGGAGCCTGCCGGTCTATCACTGCCGGGCGGACAACCAGGAACTGCAAATCGAGCTGAGTGTGCCAAAGGGAACCGGGGGCACTCTGCGGCAGTATATGATCGATCCAGACAACTTCGAGGGCGGCCGCAAGCAGACAGTAACCGTGGCGGGCAAGCCCCTCGGTCTCGTCGAGAAGTTCCAGGAGGGACGCTGGCTCGAACGGCCCATCAGCCCGAGCGAAACAGCGGACGGCAAAATCCTGATTCAAGCCCGCAACATGCGCCAGGGCTCCAACGCCGTCCTCTCCATCATCGAGTGGCTCGCGGCGAAGTAATGGCGGCTGTACCCAACCTCTTTGCAGCCTAGCCTGAGTATTTGGGTGGCAGCGTCAAGGCCGAAGGCCTTGGCGATGGTCCCACCACATCCGAAGAAGGCCATCGCCAAGCTGCGCTTGACGCTGCCACCCGCAAATACGCTTTGCGCTATTTGACGGAGCGGGCGGTCCAGGCGCATCGTGGCGCTTTACCGGGCGATCTCCTTGCGGAGCCATTCGATGCTCTGCTCGACTTTGCCCGGGGCGGCCTCGCACTCGATGGACAGGACGCCGTTCCACTTCATGTCCTTGAGCAGCTCGATGCATCCGGCGATGTTCTCCGCATTGACTCCCTCGCCGATGGCTACGAGGGAGGATGCGATGCCGGTCTCTTCCCCTCGCATGGCCTTGGCGAGGGCCTCGCTGACGTCCTTGATGTGGCAATGCGAGAGCTTGCCCTTGAATCGCCTCAGGAATTTCACCGGGTCCTGGCCAGCGATGAACGTATTGCCCGTGTCGAGATTCAGCCGCAGGTAGGGCGAGTCAAAGAAGCCGAGAATCTGTTCCATCGTGTCCGGGTTCGTGGTGTAGGGCCCGTGTGGCTCGACGTTGATGATGATGTCGTACCTTTCGGCCCACTCCAGCACGACGCGGTAGTACTGCCGGATCAGCCCCATGACCTCCTTGTCGGAGTAGCCCTCGGGCTTGCGGGCCCCGTCAGTGGTGTCCACGCAGGGACATCCGACGGCCTTGGCGAACTGGATCGCCCTCAGGGTGTAGGGGATGCCGCGGTACTGGCCCTCGGGGCACGAGACCGGATACGCGGCGTCGATCTGCGACATCTTCAGGCCCAGCGAATCGAGGTATCGCTTGAGCTTGAGCGGGTCGGAATGCAGCGGTATGTGCGGGCTGAATCCCAAGGCCTGAATGAAATAGTCGCCGTCGATTGTCCCAAATTCGACGTACTTGAGTCGGTGGTCCCTGGCGAACTGGCAGGGGACCTCGTAGGAAACATCGTTATGCCGCCAGTTGTCCACGTGCATGCCCAGTTTCAACATCGTGCACTCTCCTTTCTTGCATGTTCTCATGTCAGGAAGCGACGGCCGGCCCGATGGATTTGGCCTTCAGCCCCGTGAGGAGGAATCCGACTGATTTGCGGATCGACGCCACGAAGATCACGATCACCAGCGCGAGCATGACGACCGAGACGACGGCGTTGAGATTGCCCTGGAACGTGTGTTTCGGCAGGTAGTTATATACGATGTTCTCGATCCCCGCGACGAACGTGGTGGCGAACATGAAGACCGCCGGCAGGAAGGTGATCAGGGCATAGCGCCATTTACGCGAGTGCTGGAGGATGAAGGCCGTGCCGATGCACAGCGCCAGGGCCGCCAGGAGCTGATTGGCCACGCCGAACAGCGGCCAGATCGTGGCGATGTCGCCGTTGTAGACCAGATAGCCCCACAGGAAGGTGATTATCCCGCCGCTGAGAATCACCGCCGGCATCCAGGTGCTGCTGGCCAGCTTCGGATGCAGGGGCTTGAGCAGTTCCTGGAGGATATAGCGGGCCACACGCGTTCCCGTGTCCACCGTCGTGAGGATGAAGAGCGCCTCGAACATGATGGCGAAGTGGTACCAGTAGCCCATCAGGTGCCTCATGCCGCGAATCGCCGAAAGGATCAGCGACATTCCGGCCGCCAGCGACACCGCTCCGCCCGACCGCCCGATGAGCGTCTCGCCCGTCATCTTCTCGATCTCGTGCAGATTGCCCAGGCTCAGGCCCAGCTTGCTGAACGCCTCCGGGCTCAGGTTGATTGCGAAATAATCGCCCGGCAGCATCACCGTTGCCGCAATCAGGGCCATCATCGATACGACCGCCTCCGTGAGCATGGCGCCGTAGCCGATGAAGCATATATCGGCCTCGCTCTTGATCATCTTCGGGGTGGTGCCGGAGCCGATGAGACTGTGAAAGCCGCTGATCGCTCCGCAGGCGATCGTGATGCATACGAAGGGCCAGACCTTGCCCGGGATGATGGGTCCGCCCCCGTGGATATACTGTGTGACGGCAGGCATGTGAAGCGTCGGATTGACCACGAAGACTCCGGCCACCAACAGGCCGATCGTCCCGAGCTTCATGTAGGAGCTCAGGTAATCCCGCGGACACAGCAGGACCCAGACCGGAAGCGTCGAGGCGATAAACCCGTACAGCGGCAGAAGGATCGAGAGGGTCGGCTTGGACAGCACGAAAATGGAGCCGATGCTGCTTTTGGACAACGGCTCGCCGACGATGACTCCGAGGACGACGATCGTCACCCCGAGCAGCGAGGCCTCGACGATCTTGCCCGGCCGAATCCGGTACATGTAGAGCCCGACGAGCAGCGCCGCCGGAATCGTCACGGCGATCGTGAACGTTGCCCAGGCGCTCTCGTTCAGCGCGTTGACGACGACCAGCGCCAGACCGGCCAGGGCCGTCACGATGATGAACAGGATCGCAAACGCGGTGGCGACCCCCGCCGTGGGGCTGATGTGTGCCTTGGCCAGTTGCGTCAGCGACAGGCCGTTCATCCGCACGGAGGCGAACAGAACGACCACGTCGTGCACGGCCCCGCCCAGAACCGCCCCGATCAGAATCCACAAGTACCCGGGCAGGTAGCCGAACTGGGCCGCCAGCACCGGGCCTACCAGCGGACCCGCCCCGGAAATCGCCGCAAAGTGATGCCCGAAGAGCACGTATCGGTTCGTCGGGTGGTAGTCGCGCCCGTCTCGCAACGTGTACGCCGGCGTCGGCCTCGATGAATCGAATACCAGCACCTTGGTGATGATGAATTTGGCGTAGAACCGATACGCCAGGGCAAAAACGAGCAGAGCGACGATGATCAGAGGCAGGGCGTGCATGGCTGTTCCTCAGGTACAATCCGACAATGGCATATCGTGTAACGCATGAATCGCATAGCGTTCAGGGTCCGACCACAAAAGTTACAAGCATCATGGCGATCAGTGTACCAATCCCGACTCTGTTGACGCAAGATGCTTCTCGCCCGCTGGATCGGTTTGAAGGAAGCGCCCGATCTCGGGGTTATAGTAGCGCGCACGGTAGTAATATAGACCGGTCTCAGCGTCGAACTCGCGCCCGGTGAACAAGAACCGATTTGGATGATTTGGATCAGAGGCCGCTACCTGGCCATAGATACTATATTCATAGAGCTGGACCACGTTGGCGTCGGTGTCTGTTAGCGCGATGACACTTCCTAAGCCATCGAAGTGATAGTAGTACGTCGCGTTGGCGTCGGAGGCGTCGATCATGCAGATGGGCTGATCGACGCCCGGGCCGTAGATGTACTTGTGCACCAGAGCCCCCGTGGCGTCGTACTCCGCGATGATCGAGTCGCCGTCATAGAGGTACTTCATCACGGCCTGCCCGTCATATTTCTTCTCGATTCGCCGGCCGCCGGGGTCATAGACGTAGCTGATTGTGTTCCAGTCGCTGGGCATCGGCGACTGCACATAATCCACCCACCCGCAGTCGCTGCACGAATCCGATCCCAACTCTGTCACGCATCGCACCATGCCACGAGCCTACCGGCCAGACCGTGACAAGTCAATACCGACTCGCCGACGCCACAATCCAGCACACAATCCGCTAATTGTTAATTTAAGGGCTGACCCCATCTCCCCCCCGGGGATAATTGTTAATTCAAGACCTGACCCCGGTTAGTAGTCCCATTCCCCCTGTGCCTTCCCTCTATGCCTTCCCTGCGTTTCAGAGCTCCCCGGAGGCTATATTCGCTCCTCTTTCTCGCAACCATTGCGCGAGGAAGGACTTGCTCTTGCCGGTCAGTCTGTCATCGCCTGGCCAGGGCCCGTCGCTCTCCCAGCGAAGCGCCCTGAGGAAAACACAACCGATTCTGGCCAACAGCTCATCCTCCTTATAGAACTCCAGAATACGAAGAGAATCCTCCATAATATGCCCACCGCTGTGCGCCTCATCGACCTCCAGGTGCGCTACCAGACGCCGGATCTCGTTGGCATCCGTGGTTTCAAAGAGGTCTTTACGTGGATCGGTCGTGAGACGAGACATGACACGTAACCGGTTGGCGCCTTCGAGACCTTCTCGCAGCGAGTCAGTCCAACTGTAGTGGACAACACACTGAGGATGGGCTTTCGCGAATCGCTCAGAGACATCTCTTGGGACTTCCGAACCGAGGATATTGAGCACCCGCAGCGATGGCAATTCCCCGGTGGGAAGGTCCTTCACCGATGTCTTTGCCGCACGGATCTCACGGATCGAAGGCGAACCATCCAGGGGAGACAAGCCGGAAACGTCCGTCGCGTCGAGTCTCAGCACTTTGAGCTGGTGCATCGACCTGACGAATTCAAGGCTCTCCACACCAGTGGCGTGACTGACGTCGAGAAACTGTAGGCCCGTGAGTCCCCCCATCCCCTCGGGGTGGGCTATATTGAACCAGAGGAGACTGAGGTGGCGAAGGCTGCTGTTCCCAGAAATGATGCGCATATCAAACCCCTCCCGTGGGCCGTCCTGGAGTGTGAGAAAGGTCAGTTGCCTTAGATTTCGCATTGGCGAGTAATCCGCCGTGCCAGAATGAAAGGGAGTCAGTACCATCAGGTGGCGCAGGCTCTCAGGAAGAGAGGGGAACAACTTCCCCGTGCTGTCTCTACGAGCCAATTGCTCCGCGCTCCCAAAGGCGGCCGACCGGCTCAGAGTCAGGCATACACGATCCGTGTCGACGTAAGCTAGAAGCCTCTCGATTCCCCTCGGCCAATCGGTCAAATGGATTCCCCAGAGGCCTTTGATCTCATCCGGAGACATGCTCTCCAGTGGATTGACGAAAATGCGTCGGCTCCTGCCCGATCCCCATTCGCTCAGGACCCCAACTGTAACCCCAACCACTCTGGAGCCACTATCGCTCTCCAAGAGCAGACGACCTTCTTCCTCTGGAGTCGTCAGGAAATGGCATGTCCCTTCCTGCCCAAGGGTCAGGAATTGCTCCGTGTATCCCGCTCGAGGGCAATGGATAACGATGACATCACCAGGTCGGATAATGTCGGCATCTCCATTGATGGAATACCATCGCGGGCGGACCGCCTGCCCATCGAGGAAGAATGAGTAGGTCCCATTATCTCCGGCCCCCCAGGAGGCGGAAATCCAGAAATCAAACAAGCAGAGAACTAAGATAACCTTGTGCGCTGACATTTCGTGTCTCTCCATCACATACGACTCTGTAACAAATGCCGAGACCAACCTCGATTATTGCAACGAGCAACCACGTATCTCAGTACGGAGGCGGGACGGGATTAGGATCTTTGTGAAATATGCGCCGTGAGACCCCAGTTGCGTCGGTCACCACCTCAGACCATTTCTTATATCGCCTCCACAGACACTCCGTCGTCCCATCGGGATTTGCCTTGTAGATGTCCCCATAAAAGATTGTATCAGGCCCATTCTTCACCGCCTTGCCAGCAGCTTCTGTATTACCCGTGCAACCCGTGACTGGGTGACCAGTAAGCTTCGCTAACCTTCTAAGAGTGCTTAGCCCGTTTGCCACGGAGCAACTCCTGAAATGAATCGTGGCGTCGGACGGAAGAAGTTCTCCAAGCTCGCGCCACCACCAATCGTATTCGGCGTCGTAGATGGGGATATTCGCATCTCCTTCTGGCCCCCCCATTCGCAGTTTGGTTGGTGCGTCATCTGGTCCATAATTGCCCCCTGTATGCCCGTCGAAGTAATAATCGGAGAACGTCTGACCCGACTCCTTCAAAGCAGTGAGGATGGTGAACACGTCACTGGGGTTCTTTATCTCTGCAAGCATATCAAACTGCTCGGCTATGGCGTGGAAGCTCGGACTGAGGGGATCGCCCCCCTGCCAGAAACAGAAGCCAGGGGCTTCATGAGTTCCCTGCTCAATTTCTATCAGGCCGAGGGGATCTGTGAACCGGGCTGGATTATTGCCACAGTACCGGTACAGATTAATGCCTGCCGCGTAGCCTACTGGATCGGTTTGGAGGAAGCGGCCGATGTAGGGGTTGTAGTACCTGGCACGGTAGTAGTACAGGCCGGTCTCGCTGTCGAACTCTCGGCCGGTGAACAGGAAGCGATTCGGATGGTTCGGATCGCTGGCACTGACCTCGCCGAAGATGCTGTACTCGTAGAGCTGCACGGCGTCGCCGCTGCCGTCGGTCAGGGCAATGACGCTGCCGAGGCCATCGAAGTGATAGTAGTACGTCGCGTTGGCGTCGGCCACGTCGATCATGCAGATGGGCTGATCGACGCCCGGGCCGTAGATGTACTTGTGCACCAGGGCCCCCGTGGCGTCGTACTCCGCGATAATGTGGTCGCCGTCATAGAGGTACTTCATGACCACGTGGCCGTCGTAGGCTTTGGCGATTCGCCGGCCACCAGGGTCGTAGGTGTACGAGACCGTATCCCAGCCCGTCAGCATCGTGGGCCACTGCACGTAATCGACCCAGCCGCAGTCGCTGTAGTAAGAGTCGCTGCCATCCTTGGTGTACTGCCATTGCAGGGTGTGCGTGCCGCTGCCGGTGATGCTGATGACCTTCTTCTGCCATTCGCTGACGCCGCTGATGCTGGCCTGGCGGACGCCATCGACGACGAACTCCAGGAAGTCCGGGCCATTCTGGGAGGAGACCTTCCAGTAGAAGGAGATGATCCCTTCGCCCTGGACGGTGGTCTGCATCCAGGACTGGCCGTTGTTGGCGATGGCCCCACTCTTGGCCGCATCGCCGCCGTAGAAGTACGTCGTGGTCTGCGAGAACCAGTTGCCTCCTCCGGCGCCGCACGATGTGACATCGCGCCCGATATCCGAAATCGATTCTCCCGCGCATCGCACCATGCCAGAAGCCTACCCGCCGGACGGTGACAAGTCAATATGGGGCCCGCAATTCACATCCGCCACTCGACGAAGGGGGACCCAATCTGCGTTGCTAACTCGCAAGAACTGAAAAACATTTCCAGATCATTCTGGCGCGAGAGTGTAAGCCATTAGAGCAACAGGATTTATGTCTCTCGCAAAGACGCAAAGATCGCCAAGGGAAACACATCCCCCCTCCTTCCTTCTTTGCGCTCTTGGCGTGCTTGGCGAGAGGAAGCTTTGGTTGCGGCCGAGCGCGGCGAGGCCGCGCTGGGTGAATCGGCGAAATCTGCGGGTGAAAGGCAGTGGCCCTTAGATCGATGATTGATGATTTGCGATTGATGATTGGAAAGCCCGGAGTCAGATGTCAGGGGCCGGGGAGATCGTCCCGCGCTCCAATCTTCGTGCTCTTCGCGGCCTTTGTGGTTGGGAATTGGTTGCTGGTTGCTCGTTGTTGGTTGTTGGCAGGGAATTCTGGTGTTCTTCGTGGTTTAGATATGTACGTGTGGGACATGCCTGCGCGAGCGCGGGCATGGCACGCGGTTCAAAGCAAGGGACGACCCGTAACCCTCTGTTGTGCCTGGAGTCCGGGAGAACGCCGGACGGCGTCGGTACAAACGGGGCTTGCCAACGAGGGCGGGCGGGGGTATAAGCATGTGCGTCGTGGCGGGCGGAGTTTGTCACGGCTTTGGATAGGTGTGATATGGGTCGCAAGCAGGGAACGCCGGAGCAGAAGGCCGATCTCTCGGATGCGGCGTTGTGCAGCCTGGCGTCGGGCAAGGCGGGCGTGAAGGCGGCGAAGATGATCCCGGCGTCGGACGTGGAGACGGCGGCGTGGGTCCGGCTGAAATGCCAGTACGGCTGCGACGGGTACAACCAGTGCCTGGTCTGCCCGCCGTTCACGCCGACGCCGGAGCAGATGCGACAGGTCCTGAATGGCTACCGGCGGGCAATCCTCATTCACTTCGAGCCGCACGCGGACACCAAGGAAGTCGTCGTCGAGCTGGAGCGCGAGGTTTTTTTGCGCGGGGCGTGGAAGGCGTTCGGGCTTGGGGCCGGGCCGTGCTATCTGTGCAAGTCGTGCGTGGCGAAGGTCGGCGAGTGCCGGCATCCAGAGGAGACGCGGCCGGCGATGGAGGCCTGCGGGATCGACGTGTTCACAACGGTGCACAAGGCCGGGTTTCCCATCGAGGTCATCCGCAGCACGCGGGAACGGCCGAACTATTACGGGCTGGTACTGGTGGACTGACATTTTTGGAGAGCAACTATGAAGACAGGTGAATCGGGTTGGGGTTGTGGTTGTTGCGGGATGAGCCGCCGGCGGTTCCTGGCGGCCGGTTGCAGTGCGTGTGCGGGTGCGGCGGGGATTCTGGCAGCGCCCACGCGGGTGTTCGCCGCAGGCGGCACCGCCAAGGCACGCATCCGGATCATTTATTCGCTACACGCGCCGAAGCAGCCCGGGCCGGACTGGCCCAATGTCGGATTCGACTTCGTTCCCGTGATGGACCGCATCAACCGCGAGCTGGCGCAGCGCTGCGTGGCCCTCGAATTCACCTCGTCGATGGCCACCGGACCGGAGCAGGCCCAGAAGATCCTCGATGACGACAAGAATGCCGGCATCGACGGCTACCTGGTCTGGCAAATGAACGCGTGGAACAGGGTGGTGCAGACGATGGCGGCGTCGGGCAAGCCGGTGTTGTACGCGGATTTCCAATACGGCGGCAGCGGGGGATTCCTCGTGTACACGGCGGACTTCATTCGCCGGCAATCGCCGAACGTTGCGTTTATCGCATCGTCGCGGATCGAGGACCTGGCCGACGCGGCTAAGTGCTTCAACCTGGTGAAAAAGGGCGGCTCGACATCCGATTTCGTCACGGCGGTCGCGAAGCTGCGGCGAGCCCAGACCCCGAAGCCCGGCGACCTCACGGTCACGACCGACCCCGCGACCACCGTCTCGCCGCAGGAGTGCATCGGCCGGCTGAAAGACTCGCGGATTCTCGCGGTTCGCGGCCAGGAGTCCGGCCCCGCCGGCTCGATCCTGGACATCCCCATCGAGCACGTCCCGTACGCGGAGGTCAACGACGCCTGGAAAGCGGCGGACAAGGCTCAGGCCGCCGCCGTCGCCGACCGCTGGCAGAAGAACGCGACCGAGGTCATCGGCGTGTCGCGCGAGACCCTCGAAACCTCCGCCGCGATGTACCTCGGCATGAAGGAGGTCCTCAAAAAGCACAGTGCCAACGCCATCACGATCAACTGCCTCGGCGGCTTCTACGGCGGGTTCATCCACGCCTACCCGTGCCTCGGCTTCCACGAGCTGAACAACGAGGGCTTGGTCGGAGGCTGCGAGTGTGACACGCGCTCCACGGCTACGATGCTCATGATCAACGCCCTGACCCAGGGCCGGCCCAGCTTCATCTCCGACCCGGTCATCGACACGGCCAAGCGCCAGATCATCTACGCCCACTGCGTCGCGCCGAACAAGATGTTCGGGCCCAAGGGCGCGACTAACCCCTTCACGATCCTGACCCATTCCGAGGACCGCCAGGGCGCCTCCGTCCGCTCCATTCTGCCCGTCGGCTACATGACGACGACGCTCGAAGTGGAGCAGGGCCGCAAGGAGATCCTCTTCCACCAGGGCAAGGCGGTGGGCAACGACCCCGACGACCGCGCCTGCCGGACGAAACTCTGCGCCGAGCCGGTCGGCGATATCGAGAAGCTCTTCACGATGTGGGACCAGTGGGGCTGGCACCGAGTCACCGGCTACGGCGATCTGAAAAAACCAGTTTTCGCCCTGGCCGACGCGATGGGCTGGAAAGTGATCGAAGAAGCGTAAGGAGCAGCCAGTTCGCAGTTCTCGGTTGTCAGTTCACAGTTGACAGTTCGGAGCTGGGAGCCGCCACCTCATGCCCATCCGAAACCAACAAGGGCCTGCGCCGTCCGAAACGGATCGCAGGCCCTTCTTCGCCTCTCACGCCCAAAACTAGTTAATCAAAGATGTGACCCTGCCTCTGCGCTCTGCCCGAAGGCTTTGGTGGACACCTACCTGTGAGCACCCTGAAGACCAAGATCATCTCACGCAGGTAGGCCGCGCCACGCACCGACTTTGTCATTCCTGCGAAGCTTGTCCTCGACCTGATCGAGGAGCAGGAATCCAGTTCGTCTCCTCACGCAGAGACCGCGAAGACCGCCAAGAGACAATCTGGGAACTGCCAATTGTGAACTGACAACTGCCTGTCAACCACGAAGAGCACGAAGCCCGCGAAGATTTCCGACCATCAACCAACAACTAGCAACCGGTGTCCCTTTGCTTCTCACGCCCAAAACTAGTTAATCAAAACCACCGGCGGAGCCGGTGGTATGAGGAAGGCCCCTAAAAGGGGCCGTATGCCTGATCTTCTGATACAAGTTCTCGTGGATGACTCTCGCACGACAATTCGATAGAACAGGCGCATGGCACTTGCACTCCCACTTGATGTGGGCCACACTCTGCCATTCTTTCACGGTGGTCCTCCTTTGGCCCGCCGGTCTCTTTCTGAGAGGACTATCGTGAAGAGGACGCACGAAACGGCAGAGCCTTTTCAATTCTCACCGGTGGAACCGGTGGTTTACGCAACTGAATTAAAGACGCGGCCCGCCTCCGCCACGAAGGAAGGCAAACAGGAATGAGACACAAGCCGCAGGATGTGCCGTGCACACCTTCTCTTCTACACGTTGAAATCGAGTAGCGTGTGATAGATCGTGATTGGAGCGTGCCCAGTTGACCTCCTGTGACAACTACGGTACGTCATCGCTGGCCCATCACGAAAGGCGTAGTGTTGCCAAGTGCCGGTTGGCTCAATGGAGTACTCATCGGGCGAAGCAGCCAGGCTGGATTCGAGAGCCCTACACCAATCATCCGGCGTTTTCGACTGAACGTAGCCGAGCATCCCCGCGTCATCGTGCTCCTTGGCATATTCGCACGAGATAAATGCCCCCAGACCCTCGGGACCGAGGTATATCCTTATGGGATGCCTTGGCCCCAATCGCTTCGCCTCTATCACAAAACGTGGGTGTACGCCACGTCCCGTTCGCTCAAAGACGATGTCCAACTCAAGGCGGCTGTTGCCCTCAAGCTGGCTGTCGTCCTGTCTCCGCTTTTCGTGAATCGAGAAATGGTTCGCCCACCGGGGTCCTTGCATGTCCTCTGTCACTTTGCGAAGAGCCACTGCCAGATCCTGAGTAATGAGATCTTCGCGAGCGGTATGGTACTTCGGAGCATCGAGACGTGCGTATCCCAAGGCGAGCAGGCGGTGAACATTACCAATGAAAGCGAGACGCATCATGGGATCTGATGCATCTTTCGTGTCAACATAACTGGCCGCAGAGCGTACCGACATCTACTCTTCCCTCTCACCGGCCATATCTGCGATAACCTCCCCCGCGTCAATCATCGCTTGGCTTCTCAGCCAATACAGGCGCTGCATCGGTCTCAAGAGGTATACCTCGCCTGTTGTCCTCCTATAGCTTCTCAGAGCCCGCTCGAAGTAGAGCCACTGACTATGCCTTCGCAGCAGGTCTTGACGAATCTGGCGGAGTGAATGGGCCTCATGGGCGTTCGCCGGGAGAATCCGTATCGATGCACGTAACGGCTGGGCCCGCGCACGATGAACGATGACCATCGCGCTATCCTTTTCGTAGACTACATCGACCAGATGTCGATCATCGGTAGCGACCTCGATCAGAGAATCCAGTTCATCCTTGAGAACCTCGCAATACGCGCGCATGTCCTTCTCTGGCGAAGGGGGGCCGACGGCAGATGGATCTATCTTTCCTTTGGTGAGTTTCATGCGAACGTGAACTAGGTCCGAGATCAGCCAGTCATTGGAAGGTCGTAGGCTAAGTCCCAATGTGTCATTGACCATTTCATTGAGCTCTTGCTCCAGACGGCTAACGCCGTCATCCGACTCGCGTTTGTCAAACAATGACGGGGTCGATGTGGCCTTAGGCTTTGTCTTGGCTCGGACCGAAGCCGCCACAAGCGCGGCGTGGAGTTTCGACCACCGTGCGAGTCCACCACGCATTATTTCTTCGAGAGGAAATGGCAACTGCTTCAGAGTGTTCAGATCGGCTATAGACTTATAAATGCCCATTTGTGGAGATGCTAGGAATTGATGGTAGAGAGCAAAATCAGACATCAGATAAAGAGATATCGCCTTGAGGAGATCACTCTGCCCAGGTCCGCCTGCGATGCCAATATAGCGAGGCCGGACTGCCACGAAATCCTCCGAATACACCGCAAACCGACGAGCTGGATCAACGATGATGTGTGGCGGCTTCGATACTTCAAATCCCAGTTCACCTCCACGCAAACGGAGGAAGGCGCGTTCCTTTGTGATCTTTTGGAGAGTCCCTTTCGGAAAGTCATATATCCTGCCCCAACGTGACAGCTTGGCGGAATTAATCTCCTTCTTTCCTACGAGTTCCTTGATAAACTTCACCGACTTGTCAGTAGGCCTTTCGCGGTTATCGCCAGATTGGAGTCTCTCACGAAGCTCGAACCCTTGATGCATCTTGATCCCGATTTGTCTGCAGGCCGCCTCAAGGGAGTCAAAACGATTCGCAATTGAACTGAGGAGACGCATATCAAGGTGACTGCCCCACATGGCGATTTTCCAGATGAGTGCATCGCCTGACGAAGCTTCCTCAACGCCAATCTCACGAATTTCAGAACTGTTGACCACAATACTCCATGTGTCCTTCTTCGTGGTGGCCCTCTCCGGTCTGTTTGCTTCTTGGGTGGCCACCAAAGGCGAGTAACAGAGAATCCTATGATACGGTTCTGCTCGCTCTTCTTTACGGTTCGTGGAGTAGAAAAGCGCAGCGGCGGGTGTCTCAGCACGGCCGGCAAACAGCGTGTACGCAAGATTGGCGAAGTTCGCAACGCACCAGACGTTCTGGCTTCCAAAAAAGCGTTGGCGAAACGCTGTTGATTCTTCTTTGAACAGCGTCATGGCCGGTACGAGCATTGCGGCAACGCCGCCCGGCTGAAGTTGTCGCGACACCTTCCAGAGGAATGCTTCCGCAAGCTGATTGCCCCCGATGGGCATTTCTCTCTTGTTAGCAGGGTCATCTATCCAGTCACGCGCCTGCTTGTTCTTGTCGTGGGCTTTCTCTTGTTCATCTTCCTTGACTGGCTTCAGTTCCACCCATGGAGGATTCCCCACCACCCAATGGTAGCGCTTATCATGTGACGATCTAGCCCATGTCGAATTTGGGTCAAAGAAATCAGCCTCGAAGATATTTCTGTTGTGAAGATCAGGCAGCTGAAAATTGTGGACTGGTGACAGATCGGGCGGGTCGACATAGTCCAATAGCGTCAGAATTAGGCTGAGCTCGGTCACGCGGCAGGCGTCGCCATCACGATCCATTCCGAAGATGTGTTTGAGAAGCAGTTCGTCGCGCAACTCGGCCGGGCGTCGGATGACCTTGCCATCCTTGCGGATTCGCCTCTCGATGAGACGCCGGTAGCATTGTACGAGGAACGCACCTGAACCACAGGAGGCGTCAAAACATGTCATCCCCTCTTTCAACGGTCGGTGATCATTCAATTCATCGAGCATGAAATTGACGACAGGAACGGGTGTATAGTAAGCGCCCAGTTCCTTTCCACGTGGGCGTTCCTTCTTGGGTTCGTGAGCATGCAGGAACTGCTCGTAGATAGCCGAGAGTGTCTCGACAGGGATGATCGAGAAATCATAGGCGTCAAAGGCGAGATGCAATTGTCCGTCAGGAGCATCGCCGGCAAACAGGCCAGCGACCTTGCGGAGGTGTTCTTGCCTGGGTGCGGACGTTCGGTCCCAATTGAGAGGAAAGACTGAGCCATTGAGCCAGCTCTCTAACTCATCCAGAAGAGACCTGAACGCAGTGAGTGTTGCATTCCTGCTGAATATATCGTTGGGATCGATTCTCCACGAGTCGAGCCGGCGATTGGAAAGGATATCTCGTTGGCGAAGATACCATAGGTACACGTACTTGCCAATCAAAGCGTGTGACGTGCGCCATTCGAGGCCAGAGCCAATCAGCACGTCATCAAGTCTCTTGAGGCTTTCGAGGAGACTCCAATCCACACGTCCCTTGGGCGTGACGAACCTACCATAATCTCGCCAGATAGTGCCGTTGTCGATGGATTCGCTGGTGAATGCGTGCAAGACGGAGGCAATCTCCTGAAAATCAACGCGCCGATCCAGAACAGTCTTGGAGGTTCCACCGTTTGATATCCTGCCGGCAATATGGGGGTAATTGAAGGTCGAAAAGAGGCGGATGTTGGCCGGTGTCTTAATGATGAGAAATGGAGCCGCGTTCTGGTTCCATGTCAGACGTCGGAACTCACTGGCCTCTTTCTCGTCACTAGCCTCACAGACATAGACGACTGGGACCAAGGCACTACGATGCGGTTCTTTGGATGACGGTTGCCGAAGAGCGTACACGCCGCGCAACTCCATTCTGCCTTGTGCGCGACGAAAGATGTGTGCATAATCAACTGCTCGCCCCAAATCATCTCCCTGAACGAAATTGGGGTTCTCCTTATAGCCCAGCCTGTCAATCAACTCATCTACCCGCATTCCTTGTCGGTCTCCAGGGTCACCCGATTCAACGACATGCTCCGATTTTAACTAGGTCTGCGCCGCAGGCAAGAAGGAAAAATGGCAGTCAAGAGCCGGCCAAGGGTGGCCGGAGTCGGGGATCAAGCCCGCACTCTTCACATTCTTGACGCGTTTGGGAGGCGCGGATTCCTCTGATTGCGGACTGGAGCCTAGCGGTCAGGGGTTGAGGCTCAGGGGTCGGGGGCATCTGGATTTATGATTCACGATTGACGATTGAGAACCAGTTGTCAGTTCACAGTTGTCGGTTCCCAGTTCTTCTCCGCGGCCTCGGCGCTCTCTGCGTGAGAAAAGGAAGTGGATTCCTGCCCTCGATCGGGTCGAGGGGGGACCTTCCGCAGGAATGACAAAGTCGATCCCGGCGTGAATCGGGGTTTCCATGTCCTCTGCGTGCCTTGGCGTCCTCTGCGGTTGAAGGGGACTGAACGCGTGGGTTGAAGGACCCACCCTACATGCTCGTCATCCGCTATGTTGCACCACAACCTAGCAGGGGGGCTCTTCCCTCCTATCGCCTGCGTCCCGGCGTCTCGGCGCGAGGGGACTTCGGCTGCTCGTTGTTCGTTGCTGATCGGCAATCTTCGCGTCACTTCGTGAGCTTCGTGGTTCAGAGGCAGTTGCCGGTCGGAAGCCTCCTCGGACTTGGCGCGGAAAGAGACTGAACAGTCCGTTGGAAAGGATTTGTGTCTCCTGCAAAGACGCAAAGGTCGCCAAGGGAGACACGGGGATCGGTGTGCACGGCACACCCTGCAAAAATCTGCGGAAATCGGCGCAATCTGCGGAAGAAGACAGGTTGCTGGTTGTTCTTTGTTGGTTGTTAGTGGCAAACCTCTGCGGGCTTGGCGGTCTTTGCGTGAGGGAAAGAGCTGGATTCTTGCTCCTCGATCAGAGCCTGCCCTCGACCTGATTGGGGGTCGAGGACAAGCTTTGCAGGAATGACAAAGTCGGTGCCGCCGTGAGTCGGCGTTTCCATGTCCTCTGCGTGCCTCGGCGTCCTCTGCGGTTGAAGGGGACCGAACGCGTGGGTTGAAGAACCCACCCTACGGGCTCGTCATCCGCTAGGTTGCACCACAACCTAGCGCGGGCGGTGGAACGCGAGGCTATGCGGCTGGCTCCTTGCTCCTGTCCTCTGCGTCCCGGCGTCTCTGGAGCGTCAGGAAAAGCCTGGCGGACCTTGTAACCTGAAAGGAGGTTGCCTTGCGAATTGCTCGTTCAGCAGGTAGCGGACCGGGCGGTGTCGGGAGTAATCCCGGCGTCGAAGCCCCG
>Ga0315282_10000426_pt1 | contig 83391 bp, 79 predicted proteins | sample YL17G07_20_MG_FD_203693 | JGI IMG/M metagenome (GOLD analysis project Ga0315282, IMG submission 203693) | Sediment microbial communities from Yellowstone Lake, YNP, Wyoming, USA - YL17G07_20 | ecosystem: Environmental > Aquatic > Freshwater > Lake > Sediment | place: USA: Wyoming | collected...
CCGCCTCGCCGTTCCTGCGCCCCGATCGCGGCGAGCGTGCGCGCGCCACGACGGTGAGATTCCGGACCCTGGGTGACATGACGTGCACGGGCGCCGTGGAATCCACTGCGACGACCGTCGATCAGGTGATCGCGGAGAACGCGGCCTCGCGCTTCACGGAACGGGGCACGCGGGCCGACGACCGCCGGGCGGAATCCGCGATGGAAGATCGCAAGCGGCAGGGCTACTTCTGATGGCCGCCGGCATGCTCAAGTTTGCCACCGCCGGCAGCGTCGACGATGGGAAGAGCACCCTCATCGGCCGGCTGCTGATGGACACCCATGCGATCCTCTCGGACCAACTCGCGGCGGTCGCGCGGGCCAGCAGGCACCGCGGCGACGCGTACCTGGACCTCGCGCTGTTCACCGACGGCCTCCGGGCGGAGCGCGAACAGGGCATCACCATCGACGTGGCGTACCGCTACTTCTCGACGCCGACACGCAAGTTCGTCATCGCCGACACGCCGGGGCACGAGCAGTACACGCGCAACATGATCTCCGGCACGTCGTCGGTCGACCTCGTGGTCGTCCTGCTCGACGCGCGGAAGAGCGTCCTCACGCAGTCCAGGCGCCACAGCTTCATCGCGTCCTTGCTGCAGGTTCCGCACGTGGTGGTGGCCGTCAACAAGATGGATCTCGTCGCCTACGACGCCGCCGTCTTCCGCGCCATCGTCGACGAGTACCAGGCGTTCGCCGCCCGACTGTCGATCCGCGACGTCGCCTACATCCCGATCTCGGCGCTCCACGGCGACAACGTCGTGCAGCGCACGGACGCGATGCCTTGGTACGAGGGCCCCACGCTCCTGCACCACCTCGAGCACGTCAACGCGGCCGGCAGTGAGAACCTCGTGGATTTCAGGCTCCCGGTCCAGCTGGCCATGCGTCCCCACCAGGACTTTCGGGGAGCGGCCGGCCTGGTCGCATCCGGCTCCATTCGAACCGGCGAAGAGATCGTCGTGCTTCCCTCCGGACGGGCGAGTGTGGTCAAGCGCCTGGCGACGTTCCGGGGCGATCTGAATGAGGCCGTCGCCGGCGACTGCGTCGTGCTTGCGACGGAGGACGATCTCGACATCGGGCGCGGCGACCTGCTGGTGCGCCGCCACAATCTCCCTCACGCCGCCGACCGAATCGACTGCATCCTGTGCTGGATGTCGGACGAACCGCTGCGGCCGGACGCGGACTACGTCGTTCAGCACACCACCCGAACCGTCAGGGCCCGCGTGTCGCGGGTCAACTACCGCATCAACGTCGATACCCTGCACAGGGAGGCGGTGCAGACGCTCGGCCTCAACGAGATCGGACGAGCCAGCCTCACGATGCCGCAGCCCCTGTTCTTCGATCCGTATCCGCTCAATCGGGCGACGGGAGGCTTCATCCTGGTTGACCCGCACACGAACAACACGGCGGCGGCGGGGATCATCCTGCGCCAGAGCCGCGACGTCGGCGACATCGCCGTGCGAACGCCGGACCGGCGGCGGTCCCCGCACGTGACGTGGGAAGGCTCCGCCGTCGATCGTCGGATGCGGGAGGCGCGAAACCGGCACCGGGCCGCCGTCGTGTGGCTCACCGGGCTGTCCGGCGCGGGCAAATCGACGATCGCGCGGCGGCTCGAGCGCCTCCTGTTCTTCCGCGGCGTCCAGACGTTTCTGCTCGACGGCGACGCCGTTCGACACGGGCTCAACGGCGACCTGGCCTTCTCCGATGCGGACCGCCGGGAGAACGTCCGCCGGATCGCGGAAGTGGCGCGGCTGGCATTCGACCAGGGTGCGGTCGTGATCTGCGCGCTCATCTCGCCGTTTCGGCGCGATCGGGCGTTTGCGCGATCGCTGGTGCCGGATGGGCGATTCCTCGAGGCCTACGCCAGGTGCGACGTGGAGGTCTGCCGCGCCCGAGATCCCAAGGGTCTCTATGCGAAGGCGATGGCCGGGGAGCTGAGCGCGTTCACCGGCGTCTCCTCGCCCTACGAGGCGCCCGAGAGCCCGGAGCTGATTCTCGACACGACGCGCACGGGCGTGGAGGAGTCGGTGCAGGCGTTGCTCGACGCCTTGTCGGCGCGCGGACTGCTCGCGCGTGCCGGCGACCGGCCGGATGCCTGAACGGGACGAGGCTGGGGATGCCGAAGGAGACCAACCGCGCGGACGCGCCCGAGACCCGGCATTACGCGGGCATTTTCCTGCTGTCGTTGGCGACGCTGCTGCTGGAGCTGTCGCTGACGCGCGTGCTCTCGGTCGCGCTCTGGTATCACTTCGGGTTCCTGATCATCTCCACCGCCCTGCTCGGCTTCGCCGCGTCCGGCGTCGCGCTCGCCCTGTCGCCCGCGCTGCGCGATCGGCAGCCGCTCGATCGCGCGCTCTGCGTGCTGTCGCTCGCGTTCGGCGCAGTCGCGATCGCCAGCTTCGCGCTGATGCAGTACATTCCGTTCGATCCCTTCAGCCTGCTGGCCGACCCGCGGCAGCTGCTGCTCATGCCGGTCTACTACGTCGTGGCCGCGGCGCCGTTCTTCTGCTCCGGCCTGGCGATCGCGCTGCTGCTCACCCGCGGCGGCGCTCGCGTGAACGTGCTGTATGCCTTCGACCTGACGGGCGCCGGCCTCGGGTGTGCCGCGGTCGGGCTCGTGATGCCGGTGCTGGGAGGCCAGGGCTCAGTCGTGCTGGCGGCTGCCCTCGGTTTGCTGGCGGCGGTCGTGTTCGGCTTCCGCCGCGCGCACGCATTCGCCGCGGCCGGCGCGCTGGCCGCCGCCGCGGCGCTCGTCCTTGCCCTGGTGGCCGACCGCGCCCTGCCGCTCGCCGTCACCGCCAACAAGATGCACTTCGCGGATCCGCCGATCTACACCGCGTGGAACACGTTCTCGCGGATCGACGTCTTCCAGACGCGGGGCGACCCGCTCCGCAACACGCCGCCCGCGCGCACCATCCTGTTCGACGCGGGCACCGCGGCGACGACGATGTACGATCTGCGCCCCGATGTGCGCACCGCCCTCGCGCGCGCCACGAGCGATTCGGAGTTCGAGTCGGGTGTCGCCTACATCGGCAAGGCGCACCCCAGCGTGCTAATCATCGGCTCCGGCGCCGGCGATCAGGTGCTCGACGCGCTCCGCTTCGGCGCGTCGTCGATCACCGCCGTCGAAGTCAACCCGATCGTCAACGAGATCGTATCGCGACGCATGCGCGACTACTGGGGCGGTCTGTTCCAGCAGCCCGGCGTCACGCTCGTGACCGACGAGGGCCGCAGCTTCGTGCGCCGCTCGCGCGAGCGCTACGACGCGATCCTCTCGGTCCACACGATCAGCAACGCGGCGATGGCGTCGGGCGCGCTCAGCCTGGCGGAGAACTACGTGCTCACGCGGGAAGCGTTCGAAGACTACCTGGATCACCTGACACCGGACGGCGTCATCTTCTTCACCCGGCCGGAGGCGCAGCTGGCGCGGCTGTTCGCGACCGCCCGCGAGGTGTTCGACCGGCGGGGGCTCGGCAGTCCCGCCGATCACCTGTTCGCCTACCGCCGCCCTCCGCCCGCCTCGACCCGGATGTCGTTCGGCGCCGGCTTTCTCCTCAAGAAGACGCCGTTCACCCCGGAGGAAGTGCGCGAGATCGAATCGCGGCTCGGATTCGACGGCGCCAGCCCACGCGGCGTCGAGGGACGCCTCGGGCGCGGGCGATCGGGCGTGTTGTATTCACCGCTCGAACCGAGGAGAACGATTTACCGCACCCTCCTGATCGCGCCCGACGTCCGCGCGGTGTATGCCGCCCAGGCCGCGGATCTCGCACCAGCCACCGACGATCGCCCGTTCTTCAACCATCGCACGCGCTGGTCGAGGGTCGGCCTGGACGCCTTCACCGACGTCTTCAAGCAGGAGGACCGCGGCCGCATCGCCCTCGAAGATCGACCCGTCGCCGAAGTGGCCCTCCTGACGCTGCTGCTGCAGGCCGTGCTCGTCGCCGCCGGGCTCATCCTGGCGCCGCTCGTACGGTTCTCGCGCGACGGGCTGGCCACGCCCAGCCGCGCCCGCCTGCTGGTGTACTTCGCGGGTCTCGGCCTGGGCTTCATCACGATCGAGATCGCGCTCCTGCAGCGCTTTACGCTGTTCCTCGGGCAACCGGTGTACACGTACGCCGTCGTGCTCGCCAGCCTGCTCGTCTTCACGGGCGCCGGCGCGTACCTCGCCGGGCGCTTCCGCTCCGCACCGCGCCGCACGTTGACGCGCGTGTTGCCGCTCGTCCCCGCAGCCTTGCTGCTGACGGCGCTGGGCACCCCAGCCGTCTTCTCGGCCGCGCTCGGCCTGGCGCTCGGGTGGCGCATCGTCTTGTCCGTTTTGTTGATTGCGCCGCTGGGCTTCCTGCTCGGCATGCCGTTCCCGACCGGACTGCGGATTGCCGCGGCCGAAGCGCCGCCGCTCGTGCCCTGGGCATGGGGGGTGAACGGGTTCTTCACCGTCATCGGCTCGGTGGCGGCGCTGATGCTTGGAATGGCGCTCGGGTTCAGGTTGGTGCTGGCGATCGCCGCGGGATTTTACCTGGTCGCGTGGGCTGCCATTGCGACGGCGCTCGCGAAGCGCGCACGTGACCGGGGATCAGTCGCCGAGCGCGCACACGTGTGCGGCGCTCAGCAGTTGCCCCGCACGGCGATGCCAAATCGTTCGCAGTAACCGGACAGACGCCCCGCGATCTCGTTCGCATCCAGTCCGTATTCGTCCAGCCGATAGAAATGTGCGCCGTGCCGGTCCTTCGGGTGGGCGGCGAGCCAGGACGCGATCCGGCTGTCCAAGTCGTCGGGGTACTCGTAGCCGAATGTCTGATAGATGCGCCTCACGGTCTCGCCCGGGGCCGACAACAATTCGTCGTACTTCACGTCGAGGAACTGCTCGGAACGCTGTTGCGCTCGGACAGCCAGCGCCCGTGCGATGGTGCGTGTCGAGTGCTCCAGAATCGCCCATCCATCCGCCATCGCCGGGCTCGCGGATCCTCGCAGCGTCTTCCTGAGGCTGCAGATGGACGGGATGACGGCCATCGGATCCCGGTGCAGCCAGACCACGTTCGCGTCCGGAAGCACGTGAAACAGCGAATCCAGGTGGCCCAGATGCGAAGGGCTCTTCAACACCAGGTGACGCCCCGGACACCGCCACGTGAGGAGCTGCAGGATTCGGTGGTAGTACTCGTATGCTTCGGTCCTGTCCGTGCCCCTCAGCCACCGGTGGTATGACGTCACCGGCCATCGCGCGTTGAAGTCGTTCATGAACGTGTAATTGAACAACCGCTTGCACTCTTCGGGCCCGGTCGCCGTCGTCTCGTGTTTGCGGGCGAGGTCCGGCGTACGCCGGTAGATCTTCTCCAGCCTCGCGGCGGCGATGCGAATCCGCGGATCGGTCGTCCGGGTGGACGCGTCGGGCGGAGGCGACGGACTGATCAACTCCCAGAAGGCCAGGTACCGGCATGCCGGATCCTGCGCCAGGAGGTGATGCAGCAAGGTGGACCCGGTCCGCGGCAGGCCGACGACGACCAGGGGCCTGCGGATTGTGACGTCGAGGATGTCCGCGTGCGCCGTGACGTCGTGTTGGATTCGCAGCCGGGTGCACAACAGTTCGACGATTTCCCGTCTGAACCCGGTCGTCACCGATTCGTCGGCCTCCGCGCCGTCGACCTGGAACGAGTCCACGAGCATCTGCAGCGGGTCGAGGAAGGATCGGCCGCCCCAGTCGGCGAGGCCGGTGCGTCTGGTTGCCGCGTCCATCAGTCGTTCGGCGTTCATGCTGTGCCTCGGATGCCGTCGGGTGCGCTCATCCCGACGTGGGCGGAGAAGCAAGGCCGGCCACCTCGACACCGCGAGCGCCGGCATGGGGCGTCGCGGTTTCAGCCAGCCAGCACCCGGGATCGGCCGTGAAGGGGTCGCCGGTGACCGCGTAGGCCAGGCAGCGCAGACCCCCGCGGCAACGATGTTCGAAGCGGCAACTCTCGCAGCCTGCCGCGATTCGGCTGGGATCACGCAGTGAGATCAGGACGGGGCTGTCGAAATAGAGGCTCGACAGCGAGTGCTCCATTACGTTGCCGAGCCGGATCGGCATGCGCCTGCACGGAACGAGTTCGCCGTCGGGCAGGAGCGTCAGGAGGTTTGCGCCCGCCTTGCACTGATAGAGACGCCCGCCTTCGAGGAACTGCAGCGCCCGGATCATCGACACGATCGTCCGATTGAACCAGGTCGAATCCGCCTCGTCGCGCGCCGAGCCCATCAGCCGGAACAGCTCGCGCGTCTCTTCCGGCGTCAGGCATTCCATCGCGCATCCGCGCCCCATCGGGATCATCCGGTCGGACCACACGCGATGGGCGCGCAGCCGCCGCGCCAGCCTGGCGACTTCCGGGAACTGCCGGTAGTTGAGCCGGTGCGCCGTGAACGAAATCGACGCCAGGATCCCGGCGCGGACGAGCGTCCGCACGGCTACGGCGGTCCGATCGAAATCGCCCTTGCCCCGGATCTGATCGTGGGTCGCCTGATTGCCCTCGATGCTCACCTGCACCGACACGGGATCCAGTTGGCGCAGCCGCCGGGCCATCTCGCGGTCGATGAAGGATCCGTTGGTCATGATCCCGAAACGGATCCGTGGCGTCTCCGCGGCCACCACCTCGAGGAAATCGAGGAAGTCCCTGCGAATGAACGGTTCACCGCCCGTGAGGTGCAGCCGGCCCTTGACGGGTCGTCCCCAGTGGCGCTCGAGATCGTCGAGCAGGCGCTTGAACTGCGCGAGCACGTTGAGCAGATCGTTAAAGGCCAGTTCGCGGGAGGGTTTGGGGTCCTGGTAGCAGTGCGCGCACCGGAGGTTGCATCGCTCCGTGACGTGCCATTGCATCAGCATCACGGCTTCGTGCGCGCAGTGGCTCGAGCACGTTGCTCCGTCCTCGATGTCGACGTCGGGCGACTGGCGGCTGCTCGTCTTCTTCATCGACGTCAGTGACTCCCCCCGAGGAGCATGTCCCGCTGTTCCGCCGAAAGGACCGAACAGGCCAGCCACATGGCGGGCCACGCGAGCACCAGCCGGGCAAACTCGGCGACGAACTGCTGCACCACGGGGATCGCGTCCGCGCCCGCGGCACCCCCCGGTCCGTCGCGCGGTATGGCCTGCGCCGGATCCGCCAGCAGCCGTCCGATGCGATCGCGCAGCGCGACGAGCGTCGGGGCGGCCGGTCTGGCGAGAGGCGGCTCGCGATCGAGCAGGGTCCCGATCTGAGCGTGGACCCTCATCCAGTCCGAATACGCGCAGTCGTAGACGAGCTCGAGGAAGTTGGAAGCGCTGCAGGAGGCGATGGCTTCCAGAGCGGCCCCGACGTACGCACACCAATCCTCCACGTTCGCGGTCGCGCGCGCGGGTTGAAGCCGGTGAACGATGCCCGCCAGCAACCGGCAGGTGCCCAGGCGCGCCGCACCCGGCACGGCGAACCGATCCAGCGGCGTGCCGCGACTCGCGGGTGAACTCACCGTGTCGGGGATGTACGCGACACAGGCGTCGGCGGCACTCAGCCGCAACATGACGCCGAACAGGTCGTCACAGTCGTCGAAGTCGGGCGAAAAGGGCACGCCCAGGCGTTCGTTGTCGAACCCGAACCAGCTGCCGTCGAAGCGGTCGCCGAGCGACACGACGGTGCCCTGCGTACGGCGAACGAGTTGCGTCGTGGCAGACCGGCCATCCGCCTCCCGACCGGTGACCGTGGCGACCGCCTGCACGTGGGAATCGAGTGGCAGGTGCCGGCAGCCGCGCACGCCAGGGACAACGGCGGCGATCCGCAGGGAGCTGCCGTAGGCGACAATCGCGTCGAGCGAGGCGGACGACAGGTTGGGGTCGATGTCCACCGCGCGCGCCGTCGCGGCGAGGCTGCCGACCGTGGTTCCCAGCAGCATGGAGACGGAGTGACGCAACTGTGCGCCTCCGCCCTCGGCAGGTCGGTCGCGGTTGCCGTACGGCACTCCCCACGTGTACTCACATGGATCGGACCCGCCGTACAGCGTGAACCCATTCGGACCTGGTTGAGGTTCGACAGGCGGATCCGGCACGACCTCCTCGTCCACCGAGACCACGCGATGGCCCGCTGTCAACAGCATGCCGACGTTGCGAGTCGCGCCGGCCCCGCGCAATTGGGGCCGTCCTTCGAGGGCGAAGCGCGCGACCGCCTCTTCGACGCCCTGTGACGACAGGAAACGGATCAAACGGGCTCTCATCTCCGGCGACACCTGCCGGGGCGCCACACGGACCGCCGACGAGGGCGGTGTGGCGGTGTGCGGACTGCGGCCATTTCGGACATGGCCGAGGAGTTCGTCGCGCGACAGGAAAAGGCCCTGTGCAACCAGCAACCGGATGCGGGATCCCAGCGTATCGCCGTGCCGTCCCGCGCGCGGCCGGTCGCTCTCTTCCGATTGCCGCCGCGTCAGCGCCAGCAGCCGGCCCGCTTCCGTCAGTCGTTCTGCCGAGTGGTGAGGCCGGCGACGGGGATCGATTCTGGCAGTCAGCAGACGCCGCAGGTGCTCCTCGCATGAGACGAGTGACCTGCACTGCTTCAGCAGGGCCAGATCGTCGGCGTCGACGAAAAACGGAACGGAGCGGCCTTCGTGCGGCCGTCGCACGGATATCCAGGCTCCCCTGGAGTCTCCATCGACCGCCACAATCGGCGCGGCAACGACCGGTTCGGACCCCGGCGCCTTCATGCTCGCACCTCGGCACACGCGAGCGCGGCCCGCCAGATGCCGGGCCACGCCACCAGGAGATGTCCGAATCGAACGAGTGTCTCTCTCGCTGCAGACACGTCGCCCTCGGGCATCCGATCGGGCATCAGGTCCGAAGCATCCGCGCGGACGTCGTCGCCCGCAGCGTGAGCTGCGGCCCTCCCACGCGATCGCAGGGCGAACTTGCGAAGGGCGTCTGACACCACGACATCCCGGAGGGCGGCGGCGGACATCCGCCCGCACGACACCAGGAACTTTCCGGTCAGCGTCAGGCGCGTTTCCGGATCGGCGATCGCCGTCGGCAGAGAATGGGATCGGAGCAGCTGCACGACAAGGTCCTCGACGCCGACCGCGTCGGGCCCCGGACACTCGGCGACGTCGTCGCGTATCGAGAAAGGGAGTTCGAGGGCGACCGCTGACGGATACGTAAGGCTGATCAACCATCCCCACACGCGGTCGCGTCCCCGGACGTGCGGCAGGCACGGCGGCATCATCCTGCGGTTGTCAATCCCCTGCACCGTGAAGGCAATCGAAGCCGGGTGACGAACGAACGCCGGCTTGCCGGTCCGGATTACCCGGTGTTCGCGGCCTCCGTCAGCGTCCTCCCGTGGGACGCACTCCGCCTGCACCGCGGCCACCCAGGAATCGGCGCGACAGCGCAGCCACCAATCCGCGGCCTCCGGCGAGAGCTTGGCGGCGGGGGATGCGTGTTCGGGAAGTTCCGCGAGCGCGACGCCGAGGATGTTCTCGAAGGAGGCGAACAGGGCGGACCATTCCGTTCCCTCACCCGTGGGGCCGCATGACGACGCTGCGAACGGGTCTCGTGTCCCGATCCAAAGGACACGAGAACCGGCGGTAGTCAGGAGGCCCAGGTTCCGAACGGCGCCGAGCTCGCCCTGCTCCAGAGACAGGGCATATTCCACTTCGTGGTCCCGGCCCGCCGTCGCGCCAGCCAGCCGCCCTCGGAGTTGGTCGCGAAGCGCGGCATCGCATCTCGACGCCGTGAACAATACGAGCGGCTCGGCGATTCTCTCATGGGCTGAAGCTGCCAGCGGTTCGGCCAGTCCGTCCTTGATGGCATCCTCGATGAGGAAGGTCGCTGTCTGGCGGCGCAGGCGCGTGTACACCTGGACCAGCGTCCGGGATGTCTTGCCGAGAGGCCGCGCGCTGGCGCTGGCCCTGGCGAGCAGCGAACCTCCAGGCGCGACGCCGCGGAGCAGGACGCTCAATGAAGCAGGCGATGAGAAGCTCGCCAGGATACGAGCGAGATCCGCGTCGACGACGCGGGGGCCGGCGGCACCGAAGCAGACGGCACGCCCATCCGGTAACGGGCGGATGGATCTCGTCAGATTCGAGAGCGACCACTCGCCGGTGACATGCCGCCGACCGCCCACACGCCCCCCCAGGGTTTGTCAGCTACTGGAACTGCAACCGATCTACGACGCTTCGATCGAACAGCCCCCGAAGCACCCGCAGCCGCAAGAGCAGCCGCAACTCGAGCAACTGCCGCAACTGCCGCAACCGCCGCAGCTGCCACAACTACCGCAGCTGCCGCAGCTGGCCACACAGGGGTCCTGCGCAAAGACAACCGATGACACGCCCATCACCTTCGAGAGACCTTGCGACAGTCTCTGAAGCCTGGACTGCACCGCTCGGCCCGGATAGTGTCCCCGTCCCGGCGAGCCGGGCAGCACCCACGCGAACACCAGGACGCCGACGAGCGAAGCGAGGATGCGCACGAAGAGACGTTTCATATCGCCCTCATCGGTTCTTCCCAGCTCGCATCTTGAGATACGACTGAGGATGCAACTTCCTCTGCCACACCTCGGCCCCGGTCGCCTCGGTTGCCGCCCCCTTGGCGTCCGTGACGGCCGCCTCGGCGTGCAGCGTCAGGCCGTCTTCGGAGAGCGTCATCCGCCGCACGGCCTGCAGGCGATGGCCTCGCGCGGCGCTGCCGGCCTCGTAGCGCAACACCAGGGTCTGGCCGTCCCACCATGCCGCCCCTGTCGCCGTCCCGCTGGTGTACGACTTCCCATCCGTCGTGAGCGCGAGCCGCAGGACCTGCTGGCCGTTGCCTCTCCCGACGGTGAGGATGACGTCGAGAAGCGGTTCGTTGTGAGCCAAGGTCATCGTCACGTTGCGATACGGCAGCGCCCCGCCGCCCGATCCCTTCGAGCGGAACAGATCCAACTGCCACCGGCCGTTGAAATCCGGCTTGTTGGACGCCGGCTCAGGGCGGACGGCCGATGCCGACGGGTCGGCCGTGCCGAACGCGACCAGGTTGAGCCGGGCGGTGTTGTTCCATTGCGTCGTGGCGATGAACTCCGCGGAGCTGACCGGCCGGTACGACTCGCCCGTGTCGGTCGCGGCGGCGTCCGGCTCGCGTTGAAGCAGCGACGTCGGCACGCTCGCCCATCGCACGGCGAATGAGCCGTCTGGCTGGCGCTCCTCGAAGACTTCCTTCAACGGGAAACACCCCAGCCCCGGGGCGCGATAGTAGGACAGGCGCGCGAGCATCTGGTTTCCGTCGAGCGCCTCGTGCTGCCAGATCTGCACCGGATAGCCGGCCATCTCGTCGTGCCCCACCTTGCGTTCACCCGGGTGCCCGCAGGCGACTTTCAGCGCCGCCCGGTCGCGTTTGCCGTTCGCCGGCGGCGGCTGCTGGCCGGCGATCACCGCGCTCGCGCGTTTCGACGGCCGGATGAGCGCGTCGTAATACGCCGCGTCCGCACCGCCCATCGCCTTCTTCGTACGGATCTTCTTCGCGTCTGAAATCTGATACGACACGCCCTCGGGCAGGATGATCGTGCGGAGCTCCTGCGCGTCGAGGCCCCGGGACACCGGGATCACCCTCGTGAACACCGTGCCGTCGGACCGGCGGCCCACGGTCTCCTGTCTGATGACTACGCCCTTCGCGTCGCCGGCGTAGGCCACCAGCTCGCGCTGCAGGACGAACGGACGGACGCTCAGCGTTTGACGCGAACTGAACGCCCCGAGGTAGTAGCCGGACCACGCCATCCCGATGATGCCGACCAGCGAGATGACAAACACGACCCCTCTACGAGCGGTTCTTGGCAGCATAGTCAGGGTCTCCTTCGAACCTGCTCCCTCTCGTGTCCCCCGACGTCACTTCGCCGCGAGCGCGGCGATCTGATCCTGCAGTCCCTTCAGCCTGCTGAACTTGTGCACGTTGTCGTGCGCCCACTGCTTCATGAAGGCTGCTTTCTCCTGCCCGGTCGCGAACGAATTGCCCGGATGTTTGTAGAACCTCGTGTACTCGTCCATGTGATCCGTCACGTTCAGGAACGCCGCAAAGAGCACCGGCGACTCGTGCCTGGTGAGCTTGTCGGCGATGAACGGGACCGCAAACACGCCATACTGGAGCAGCGGCCCCAGGTTCTCGGGACTTACACTGCCGTCCGTGCCTACGCCAGGGTCTTTCCACCCTGCGCCCAGGATGACCGTCGCGTTGGCGTAGTCACCCGCATCCCATTTGCTCAGAAAGCGTGACTTCAAGGCTGGCACGGCCTCCCAGTAGTGCGCCTGGCCGGTTGTCGCCTTGAGGTCGAAGTTCAGATCGATGCCCGCGACGCGTCTCAGCAGCCCCAGGAGGCGGTACACGCGCATGTGGTCGCCTTCACTGCGCAGCTCCTCGACCAGCGTAGGCACGAGATTCGGTCCGTACGAAACGACGTTGTCGACCGCCTTTCGAAGGTCGGCTGGTCCCTGGTTGTGACTGTCGAACCAGAACGGATCCCCCAGCTGGGGATGTGCCTCCACCGCCGCGCGCCACTGCGCGTAGGCGGCGCGGCAGGCCGCGTCGTCGTCCTGCCTGGCGGCCACGGGCGCGAACATGACGACGGCGATACACGCGATGACCAATACGCTAACCAGATAGCGCATACTTACCTCCCTCCGACGATCGAACCGTAGACCGGTCCCCCGGACAGTTGATCGATATCGTGCGCCATCAGGATGTTCGATCCGAGCTTGCTCGATCCAGGACATCCTCCGCCACACCCACCGCCATTCCTGGCCGCATGCTGGATGTCATCCCACGAATAGCCGTAGAACGTGATGTTGCTCGCGCCGATCGATTGATAGAACCTGTTCAACTCGTCGCCGTCTACATGCCCGTTATGGTTGTAATCGACTTCGGTCCAGACCCAACGGCTGGTAATCCCTCCAGCCCAGGCGAGGCAGTTATAGGCAGAGGTTGCTTCTCCCAACTTGGATACGTCGCTGCTCACCAATCCCGGGAATATAGACGAAATGTCGTTCCATTCCCACTGGCTCAGCGGCGTGCCGCACGGACAGTTGCTCCCTGGCGGCGGGTTGGTCACCGACACGCCGGTCGATCCCGCTATTCCGCCGCAGGCCTCCGACGAGAACGAGGCAAAGACTTCGGTGGTGCCTTCGGCCTGCGGGTAGAAGATCGCCGTGTCGTCGAAGCCGCTGACCCAGCCCACCGAGCCGTTTTCCACCCACCACGACCAGCTGCCTTCGGAGGAATGGTCGCCCCCGTTCTGGTCGTAGGCGTACGCGGTGAGCCAGAGCGGATTTCCCACCTGCGTGGACCCGCCGCCGTCCACCTGAATATCCCCTGGGCATGTCGTGCAGACGCAGAAGGTGGCGCCGCAGAATTGCTGGCACCAGTTGGCGTCGCCGAACTTGTCCATGCAGTCGCAGTAGCCCGAGACGTTGCAGTAGCTGTCCCACACGTCGCAGGACTGGTTGTTCTGGCCCGAGTTGCACAAGTCCCACAACGTGCCGCAATTGCAGTTGGGGAAGTCCGCTGATGGACTCGAGTTGAAGAGACCGACGAGCATCAGAGCCACCAGGGCGGTCCGAAACCCGGTCGATCGCGTCAGCCGCAGGGCGGCTACCCACCGCGACGAGAGCCAATCGAACATGGATTGTACTCCCTTGTTGCGCGGCGGCCCGTCACAGCGAGCCGCCGCCGGCCTGGAGCCAAGGTGCTTGGCTTCGGCGTTACTGACTACGGCTCCCGGCAGGCGTGTCGCGCCAACCGCTGAGCGCCGGTGCCGAACTATGCGCCGATCGCCGTCGTCGTGACCCGGGGATTGTGCCGCAGAGGCGCCGCGAAGATGCGTCGAGATTATTTGGTCGGCCCGTCGTTGTCACTCAACTGGTGGAAGCTCGGTGTTCACATATCGGAGGCGGGGAGTTCGGAATTCTTAAGTACGCGATCGCATGGATGAAGATACGCTGTCGGTTGCACACATCGTGGGTCCGAGTGGCGTTTTCCTCCTTGACTGTCCCGCCGGATTGGTCCTAACTCTTCCCGCACGCCTCGCATATCTCGATCGACGAGGACGGACGAGTCCGGCGTGAAAAGAGGTGCATATGAAACGACGACTCGGCGTCGTAATTGACGTAGGGCTGCTTTGTGCGTCCGTCCTGGTGGTGTCCGACATCGCCTGGCGTTACCACGGCGCCTTCCTCAACCTGTTCGGCTGGCGCGTCGCGGCCCAGGGCGTCGCCGCGGCGGCCGCGGGAAACCGGGCGCCGACCCGCAGCTGTCTGGCGCCCGAGCAGAACATCTCGGTGCGGGTGCAAGGCGGAGGTTTGGCCACGGTGCAAAGCGGCCTGCCCGCGACGCAGATCGGGTGGTTGTCCCGGACCGGTTACCAGCAGGCCGACCGGACGGTCGCTCTCGTGCTCAGAAAGGGCTGTCACTTCTGCGAGGCGAGCATGCCGTTCTACCGGCATCTCAACGAGGCCCGGCAACATAAACCGTTCCGGCTCGTCGTCGTCACCGCCGATCCGATCGACACGTTTCGCCAGTACTTGCAGGAGCAGTCGATCAGCGTCGATTCGATCGTGAACGTCGCGCCGAATGGCCTGCAGGTTCGGGGCACGCCCACGCTGCTGATGCTCGACCGCGCTGGCCGAATCCGACAGTTCCGTACGGGGCAGCTGCCTGACCAGGAGCAGGCAAAGGTGCTGCAGGAACTGGGCGCCGGCACATAGCAGACGAGCCCCGCTAGTGTCCTGTCCCAGTGGTTCGTGACATAACTACTTGGGGCCGATCATCGTTGGTTCGCTGGGCAAAGCGGCCGATGCTCGCGAGGATCTGATCCGCGGGCTTCGTCCAGACGAACGGCTTCGGCTTCGCGTTGTGCGCGTCGATGAATGCGCGAATCGCGGCTTCGAGTTCCGTGACACTCCGATGGGCGCCTCGGCGGATCTGCTTGTTGGTCAGCTCGGCAAACCAGCGTTCCACTTGGTTGATCCACGAGCTGTAGGTCGGCGTGAAGTGGACGAAGAAGCGGGGTCGCTTGGCCAGCCATTTCCAAATGAGCGGCGTCTTGTGCGTCGAGTAGTTGTCGAGGACCAGATGCACGTTCAGGTCGGCCGGGACCTTGGCATCGATGAGGTCGAGAAAACGCCGGAACTCTTCGGCGCGATGGCGCTGATGGAGTTGCGTGATCACCCGACTGGTCGCGGTGTCCAACGCGGCGAACAACGACGTGGTGCCGTGCCGACGATAGTCGTGCGTGCGCCGCTCGGCTTGGCCTGGACGCATGGGCAGCAACGGTTGGGTGCGGTCCAGCGCCTGGATTTGCGTTTTCTCGTCCACGCACAACACCACGGCGTGTTCGGGCGGATCGACATACAGGCCGATGATGTCCCGCACCTTCTCCACCAAGAGCGGATCCGGCGACAGCTTGAACGTCTCGCTCCGGTGCGGTTGCAGCCCGAACGCGCGCCAGATGCGGTTGACCGCCATCCGGCTCAACCCGGTCGCCTCCGCCATGCCGCGCACGCTCCAGTGCGTCTGGCCGCGCGGCGTGGTTTCCAGTGTCCGAATGACGACGTCCTCCACCTGCTCGTCGGTGATCGTGCGCGGCGCCCCGGGTCGCGGCTCGTCATACAGGCCGTCGAGCCGCTCCTCGACAAAACGCCGACGCCATTTGCCGACCGTCGCGGGCCGCAGATGCAGCCGGTGCGCGATGACCGCATTGTCGCTGCCCTCCGCACACGCCAGCACGATGCGGGCGCGTCGCGCCAGAGCCGACGCGGTGCGCGAGCGATGGGCGAGCGACGTCAGTCGCAGCCGTTCGTCAGCGGTCACGATCAACGCAACTTTCGGGCGGCCAGTTCGCATCAGCGTCTCCTTGTAACGCAATACGACCGAGCCGCTCAATCTGTTTCGCTTATTTCTGGGACACTACACTAGCTGCCCGCGAAGAATGTCCGGCGGATGGCCCGCGGGCTCCGCTTGTCGAAGTAGCCCTGCCCTGGTTTCTCGCCCTCGATCCACTCTGAGCTTTCCACCAGGTACTTCCTGTGCGAACCGTAGTCGTCCACCTCTCCCGACGGGCGCCGGAAGTGCAGCGACTCGCGGTACGCATAGTGGACGTGCAGCCGCATGAACTCGCCGAAGTAGATGTCGGCTAGATCTCGAACTTCCGGCGTATCCGCCGGATGGGATCTCGCCGCGCTGAGGAGGACACCCATGTTTCGTCGCGTGTGCTACCTGACCGTGCTGCTCGTTGCCATCGGCGCCTCGCGCACGTATGCGCAATTCACCGTCATCGACCCGGGCAATCTGGTCCAGACGACGCTAATTGCCTCGCGCACCGAGCAGCACTATCAACAACTGCTGGCCGAGTTCCAAACGATCCGGCGTATGGCGCAGGGCCTCACCAGTCTCGATCGCTATCGCCTGCCGTCCATCGCACTTACGACTCACGACCCGTCCGGGTGGCAGTATGGCCGGCCGTGGATCCAGGGACTGAACACGGGCGATCCGAACGGAACGCTGTACCAGTCAACCGCGCTGCCGTTGGAACGGCCCGACGCTCGGCTCGCGCAGCTGCCCATGGCCGCCCGCCAAGCATTCGAGCGGCGCTACGCCACCGTCGAGATTACTGATTCCATCGCCACGCTGGCTGGACATCAAGTCGGACTGACACGCAGCTACGACCCTCGTATGCAGCAGGCCGTCGCCAGCCTGGAACGAGACGTCCTGAGCACGCAGAGCGGCTACCACGAGATGACCGCGATTCTCGACAAGATTGCCGCCGGGGAGCTGCTGGCGCGCCGCCAGGACATGGCGAGCAACCAGTTGCTCTCGCACGAGCTCGAACAACTGCTCGCGCGATGCAAGCGGCTCCGGGACACCGAGGCGGCGACCATCAACATGCAGCTTGTCGCGTGGCGTGACGCCCAGACCGCGAATGAGGCGTTCGTCGCCGGGACCGGTGACGCGTTGCGCGCATGGCGCCAGAAGTAGGTGGAGGTCGGTCATGAGGCGAGTTCTTGTGTTGGCAATGGCAATGCTGATGACGGCGTCGGTCTCACGTGCCCAATGGGTCGTTCACGATCCCGCAAACACGGCACGCGATGCGATCAGCGCCCTCTACCAGCAGTACCTGGTGAACACCCAATGGGATCAACAGCTGGCGCTGGCGCGCATGGCGCAGCGTTTGAGCGCACTCACGAGCCTCGACAAGTACAGGCTGCGCCAGGTTCCGCAGTGGGGCACGCACGACGCCGCCCCCGCTACTCTGCTTGCGCTCACACGCGCCTACGCGACCGCGTTGAATCGGGGACAGACCGCTGGTTCCGCGTGGGCCGGCGCGACTGATCCGATCACCGCGGCATCGCTCAGGAACGATCTCACGCCGGCCGCCCGCCGCGCCGTCCTCGCTCGCCTGGCCACGCTCGATCTCGCGGACACGACGGCGATTGCGGCCACAGTCGGCACCGGGCGACTCCGGAACAACGGGCCGCAGGAACTAGCTGCGATCAACGCGCTGGAAACCGACGTCATCAACCCGTCGCAGACACAGAGCACCGCGGCCGTCCTGGACAAGCTGAGCGGCGCGGTGCTCATCGGCGCTCGCCAACGCCAGGCACGCGTCCAACTGCTCACAGGACTACTGGAGCAGTTGCTCATCGACAGCAAACGCTCGCGCGACAGCGAGACCGCCATGTTGAACATGCAGATTGTCCAGTGGCGAGACGCCAGCGCCGCGAACGAGGCGTTTGTGGCGGGCACCGGCGATGCGCTCCGCTCGTGGCGGCAACGCTAGGCGGAGACGGTCAGGAGGCTTTGTGCAACAACAACTGAATCTGGTGCCGACCGTCCAGCAGGCGATTGACAGCCTCCTGACCGTCTACGAACCGGAGTTCCTCAGCTTCGGATACCACCTGTTCCTAGTGTCCTGTCCCAGTGGTTCGTGACATAACTACTTGGGGCCGATCATCGTTGGTTCGCTGGGCAAAGCGGCCGATGCTCGCGAGGATCTGATCCGCGGGCTTCGTCCAGACGAACGGCTTCGGCTTCGCGTTGTGCGCGTCGATGAATGCGCGAATCGCGGCTTCGAGTTCCGTGACACTCCGATGGGCGCCTCGGCGGATCTGCTTGTTGGTCAGCTCGGCAAACCAGCGTTCCACTTGGTTGATCCACGAGCTGTAGGTCGGCGTGAAGTGGACGAAGAAGCGGGGTCGCTTGGCCAGCCATTTCCAAATGAGCGGCGTCTTGTGCGTCGAGTAGTTGTCGAGGACCAGATGCACGTTCAGGTCGGCCGGGACCTTGGCATCGATGAGGTCGAGAAAACGCCGGAACTCTTCGGCGCGATGGCGCTGATGGAGTTGCGTGATCACCCGACTGGTCGCGGTGTCCAACGCGGCGAACAACGACGTGGTGCCGTGCCGACGATAGTCGTGCGTGCGCCGCTCGGCTTGGCCTGGACGCATGGGCAGCAACGGTTGGGTGCGGTCCAGCGCCTGGATTTGCGTTTTCTCGTCCACGCACAACACCACGGCGTGTTCGGGCGGATCGACATACAGGCCGATGATGTCCCGCACCTTCTCCACCAAGAGCGGATCCGGCGACAGCTTGAACGTCTCGCTCCGGTGCGGTTGCAGCCCGAACGCGCGCCAGATGCGGTTGACCGCCATCCGGCTCAACCCGGTCGCCTCCGCCATGCCGCGCACGCTCCAGTGCGTCTGGCCGCGCGGCGTGGTTTCCAGTGTCCGAATGACGACGTCCTCCACCTGCTCGTCGGTGATCGTGCGCGGCGCCCCGGGTCGCGGCTCGTCATACAGGCCGTCGAGCCGCTCCTCGACAAAACGCCGACGCCATTTGCCGACCGTCGCGGGCCGCAGATGCAGCCGGTGCGCGATGACCGCATTGTCGCTGCCCTCCGCACACGCCAGCACGATGCGGGCGCGTCGCGCCAGAGCCGACGCGGTGCGCGAGCGATGGGCGAGCGACGTCAGTCGCAGCCGTTCGTCAGCGGTCACGATCAACGCAACTTTCGGGCGGCCAGTTCGCATCAGCGTCTCCTTGTAACGCAATACGACCGAGCCGCTCAATCTGTTTCGCTTATTTCTGGGACACTACACTAGCGTTCGCCACGATCATCATCGTCTGGCAGGGCATCCGGATGATGTTCTCGCACGACGGGCTCGGCGAGCACATGTTCGAGTTCGCCAAGCTGCTGCTGTTCATCTCCTTCGGCTACTCGTTCATCGCGTTCTACCAGGCGCCGATCCCGGGCATTGGGGTGTCGTTCAGCAACCTCGTCACTGACCAAGCGCACTACTTCCTCAGCGTGTTGGAAGCGCGGGCCTTCGACAACATCTACCGCCACTTCGACGACCTCTCCAGCCACTTTATGCAACCGGATACGTGGTCGATCCTGGCGAACCTGATCTACTGGACCGTCCTGCTGCTCATCGCGCTCGCCAAGGCTCTGTCGCTTGGCGTGGTGGCCTTCGGTCTGGTTGCCACTGCGGTCTGCACGCTGCTCGGACCCATCTTCGTGCCGTTCTTCATCGCGCCGAAGCTCGACTGGCTGTTCTGGGGCTGGCTTAAGTCGTACATCCAGTACTCGTTCATCCCGGTCGTGGCGATCGCGTTCCTGATGATCTTCGAGCAGTTCGTCTACCGGTACGTGACGACGCTGCCGCCGATGATCAGCACCGCCGAGTACGGCGTCTACGCGCTCCAAGCGGTGGCCGTCGTCATCACGTTCTGCGTCGGCATCCTGCTCGTCCCGTCGCTCACCAGCTCGATCTTCTCGGGTCGCGGCGGCGAGAGCATTCTGCCGGCACGGATCAGCATCACGCGCGTACTCAGTCGGCACTAAAGGGAGACGCAATGTCAGTTCGACGTCCACGCACGCTAGAGGAAGAAGAGGAAATCACGGCGTCGCCGCAGTTCACCAGGCTCCTGATCATCGCCTACCTGACGGCGGGCGCCTTGGGCCTGCTCTGCGGCATCGCATGGGTCACGTATCAGTTGTTGGCTCACAGCATTCACTAGGTCTGGAGGCTCACGACGATGATGTCACGCGTTACCCACAACCACCCGGGCAGATGCCAGGCAACAAGGAGAACCCGATGGAAGACCACCCGTATCCCCCCACCACGGCCTCTCACTTCACGACCGTCGTCCTGGTTGGCCTGATGACCGCCACGATCTTCGGCCTGCTGTCGGGGTTCGTGTTCCTGATGTCCCACGCCGCCGCACTCCCTGGTGTGCAGCTGTGACCACGCCCGCGAGGCCGATGACCGTCGCCGATATGTCGCCGAAGACGCTCGAGAACGCCAAGCGCCAGTTCGTGGAGTTGTACGGCTCTGCCTTGGTCATGAACACGTACTTGAAGATCGCCCTTCTCCTCGTGTCGCTACTCGCCATCGGCCTCGTGGCACTCAACTTCCACACGGTCTCAAAATACTCGCGTGTCAAGCCACTCGTGGTCCGCATCGATGATGTCGGACGGGCCGAGGCGGTGCAGTACGACGCCACGAACTACCAACCCCAGGCGCCCGAGATCCGGTACTTCCTCACGCAGTTCGTCGTGAAGCACTTCAGCCGCATCCGCGCGACCATCGAGCGGGAGTATCCAGACTCGCTCCTGTTCCTGGAGCAGTCGCTCGCCGATGCGACGATTGCCCAGAACGAGCAGAGCCGGCTCATCGAAACCTTCCTGGCCAGTCGGTCGGCTGATGAAATCGACGTGATCGTCCAGAACGTCAGCCTGAGCGAGCTGGCGAAGCCGCCGTACCACGCGGCCGTCACGTTCCAGAAGGTCACTTACACCCCGGGGACTCGGCAGGAGCGAACCCGCCAGACGTTCGTGGCGCAGGTCGATTTCATGTTCCGGGACCACGTGCCGAACGAGTTCGTTCGCGTGAATCCGCTCGGTCTCGAGATCCGCTATTTCCGTGTCGATCAGGCCTTCGAGGAGACGGCTCGATGATTCCGAATTGCGCGTTCCTCGCCCTCATCACCGAGTTCTTGCTCGTCGGCTGGCTGGCCGGCGAGGTGCGCTTTCTGGCGCCGCAGCGAGCCGCGATCTTCCACGTCTATGGCTGGGAGATCGTCGGCACGGTCCTGGTCCTCTTTTTCGACTTGTGCGCCCTCTACTACGCCGTGGCGCGATGGCTGTTCCTGCGCGAGACCGGGCGCAAATTGACGCACGTCGACCGGCAACTGATCGCGGCGGACGGGGTACACGAGGACATTCCGCCGAGACTCTGGTCGGCCCGAGGATAACCATGTGGGACGAGCTTGACCCTCGCAACTTCGACGATCGCGACCGTGACCCGACCGATCCCCGCGACCTCTCGACTGACCCGCGAGACGTGTTCACGCGGGACCTGGATCTGCCGCGCGGGCTCGAACGCGAGCATGTGCATGTACACGACCACGACTACGACCTGCGCGGCTCCGAGATACGAGCCTTGGCGACGATCGGCGCCTTTCGCGTCGTGCCGGCCGACGACCTTCGCGATGCGCACGACCGCCCCGGCGATGTGCGTCATGGAGACCTCGAACACCTGCGCGCGGAAGGCCTCATCCGCACGGTCGCGCCCTTCGACAGGCACGATGAGCGAACGACGCTCGTGACCCTCACCGACCGCGGACGGGAACTCCTAGAGCTGCACCAGAAGCGCGACGAGCGCGACGGACAAACGTTCTATGCGCGCACGGTGAAACCCCGCGAACTCTCCCATGACGCCCAGCTCTACCAGGCCTACCTGCGTGCAGCCGAACGCCTCCGCGAGGAAGGCGCGCGGGTGCATCGCGTACTGCTCGACTACGAGCTGAAACGTGAGTACCAGCGGTTCCTCCAGGCCCGCAATCGCGGCCGATCCGAGAGCGACGGCCGACCGTCACGGACCCGTGACGAGGTTCGCGACTGGGCGCAGGAGCACGACCTGCCCATCGTCAACGATCACGTGCGCTTCCCGGATGTGCGCATCGAGTTCGAGCGGTCCGATGGACGTCGCGACATCGAGGACATCGAGGTGACCACGCTGCACTACCGGGGCGCCCATGCCGCGGGCAAGGCCGCAGCGGGATTCACCCGCTTCCGAGGATCGTCTGCCCGCGTCGGCGGCCGATCGGGACGCGGCGGGCGGGGATCCTCTCACGATCCGCGAGTCGCCGAGGAGTTCCTGAAATGACGTGGGAGGAACGCGTCACGGGCGTGCAAGCCAAGGGCTTTACCGACCGTCAGGCGGGCTTTCTGGTCACGGTGATGCTCCATTCCGGCGTCTGTCTGCTTCGCCAGTACTCCACCTATGCCCGCATCGCGCATGGCCGAAAAGTGATCGACTTCTTCGAAGGCTTGGTGGCGCGTGGATACGCGACGGCGCGGCCGTGTGGTCATCACCGTGCGCGGCTCTATCATCTCCACTCCAAGCCGCTCTACCGAGCCATCGGGGAGCCGAACAATCGCCATCGCCGGCCCACGGCCATCCCGCGTGCGATCGAACGGTTGATGCTCCTCGACGCAGTGCTCGCCGACCGCGAGCGGACCTGGCTCGCGACCGAGCGGGACAAGCTCGCGTATTTCACGCTGACGCGCCGCGTCCCACGCCAGGATCTGCCGTCGCTGACCTTTCGTGCCGAGGACGCCGAAACCGTCCGCTACTTCCCGGACAAGCTGCCGATCGGCCTCGACGCGGACGGCCGCATGCACATCTTCCTCTATGTGCTCACCCAGGACGTGCCAATCGACTTTCGAGCCTTCCTCGAGCGGCACGCCGAGCTGTTCCGGGCGCTTCCCGAGTGGACCGTTCGGCTCCTGGTTCCGTTGCACAAGAGCGGACTCATCCGGCTGTACCAGGCCGCCTTCCACGAGCACCTCGCGTCGCCGCTTCGGCCCTCGGTGCTCGAGGATCTGCGCTGGTGCTTCCACTCGCGCCGAGCACCGCCTGAGGGACCGGACGAGCGATTCGATCAGGCGGTCCGCGCATTCGGCGCGCCCCGGTTTCAGTCGCTCTATCGGGCGTGGCGCGAACGGGGCGAGCCGGTGTTGGACGCCACCCTGTCGACGACGCTGGCGGACGCCATCAGGAGGCAGACGGGCCGGTTGGAGTGCACGGTTCTGCCGCATCGATACGCGCACCTGTTGCCGCTCGTCGGCACCGCATGAGGGCTATGGCTGAGGACGAAGAAGGGGACGAAGACCCAGGGCCCCTTCGTCCACACCGGTCGCCGTCGATATGGCGCCGGACTGTGAGTCGAGACAGGGGAGAGAGACGGATGTTGCGACACGTAACTGTCAGAGACCGAGACGTTTATCAGCGGCGCCCTCCAACGTCGCAGCGGAGGTCGGGCGGCGTGTTGTGCCGCCCGGCAAACGGCGATTGGTACAGCAGCCGGGACGTGAGCGACCCCCGTCCTCGGCCCGGCGGCCGTTCCAGGCCGCGTTTCGAGGGTCGCTCACGTCCCGGCTGCGTCGGTGCATGTCACCGGATTGCGCACGCACTTGTCCGTGTGCACGCACGCGACATTGCACGGGGTACGCGCGGTGATCAGGCGACGACAACACGCACCGCATCGCGCACGACGAGGAGCTGTCCATGCCAGTGATCAAGCCGCGTACGCGCGGCAAGCAATTCGTTCGGCACACCACCCGACTGGACCGCGAGAACCACGAGACGCTGTACGCGTACGCAACCTTCCTCGGCGAAGAGACCGACTACCTGCTCAACCAGCTGATCGACTCAGTGCTCGGCAAGGACAGGGAGTTCGTCACGTGGCGGTCCCAGCACCCCGAATCGTGCGTACCAGGACCCAGCGCACGATCGGTCAAGAGGAAGCGCCGGCACGCCGGCCAGCACCAGGCGGGGTCGTCAGGACAGCCGACATCTTTGCCCGTGGCGGGCTAGATCGCGCATGAAAGGTGGACAGATGTTGCGGGCATTTCTGGAGGCGCGGCTGCTCGTTGCGATGCTGCTGGCCACGGTGGTCGGCGTGTGGGGCCTGCACACCTACCCGGTGCGCGGCGACAACCCGGTCTTGGGGTTGATTGCGCTGCAGAAACCAATGGTGTACGCGCTGCTCACGTACGGGTACGCGACGCTCTGGTTCACGACGCCATTTCTGGTGGCATCGCTGCTGACGTCTGTCGTCGCGATCGTCGCGCTACGACATCCGGGCACTCCGCGATCGCGCCCCTTGCCGCCGTACCCGACACCCGAAGCTCGCCCGACACCCACGATCGTGCTCGGCGAGAGCCATTTAGCGCGTACGCCCGGTCCCGCGCCCCAGCCCGCGTGGCTGACCATTCCGCAGCGTGGCCTCTACACGGGCGTGATGATTCTCGGGGCCGTCGGCACCGGGAAGACGTCCGCCTGCATGTATCCGTACGTCGACCAGCTCGTGCGCTGGCGCGCCGACGATGCGGCCCAGAAGGTGGGTGGCCTGGTCCTGGAAGTCAAAGGGGACTTCTGCCGCCATGTGCGGGCCATGCTCCGCGATGCCGGTCGTGAGGCGGATTATCTCGAAATCGGTCTCGGGACCGGAGCCTCGTACAACCCGCTCCATAACGATCTCGAGCCGTACGCCGTGGCGTACGCCATCGCCAGTCTGCTGAACAACCTCTTTGGAAAATCGAAGGAGCCGTTCTGGCAACAGGCGTACACGGACCTGCTGAAGTTCGTGATCTCGCTCCGGCGCATCACGGACGGCTACACAACCCTCGCCGAGGTGTACCGCTACATCATCGATGACAAGCTGATCGACAAGAACCTGCGCACGCTCAAGGCGCAGTTCGACCATCCGCCAGACGTCGTCGCGATCGCGCGCGAAGAATGGCAAGGGGAGGTGCGCCAAGCGTGGACCTTGTGGGTGCCGCTGGACGACACGCACGTCGCGCACCCGTACGATTCGGAGCTCGAAGGGCATCTGGCCGGCCGCCACATTCCCTTCGAGTTGCGCACCGGGTCGGCCGCGATTGCCGCCGACCGCCGACATCGCTTCCAGGCCATCGAACGGTGGTTTTACAACACGTGGAACCGCCTGGATGTGAAGGTGAAAGCCTCCATCGTCGAAGGCATCGTGGTGTTCTTGTCCCTGTTCGACGAAGACCCGGCCGTGCATCGCGCCTTCTCCCCGCCGCGCGAGGCGTACATCACCCCGCCGAAACCGGGCGAACCGCGTCCCTTGCCGCCGCTGGAAGACCTACTCGAGACCGGGCACGTCCTCGGCCTGAACTTTCCGGTCGCCACCAACCCCGCCCTGGCCCGCGGACTCGGGGTGATGCTCAAGCTGGATTTCCAGCGCGCCGTCCTGCAGCGCATCCCGAAAATCGCGGCCAACCGTGATCGGATCTGGCGCGACCTCCTGTTCGTGGCGGACGAGTACCACGCCTTTGCAACGGTCGGTGAAACCGACCCGACGGGCGACGAGCGCGCGTTCGCGCTGTCCCGCCAGGCACGCCTGGTGCCGATCGTCGCCACGCAGAGCATTTCGTCCTTACGTTCGGCACTCGGCAGCGATGAGGCGTGGCGCACGCTGCTGCAGTGTTTCCGGACGAAGATCTTCCTCGCGACCAGTGACGAATTCACCGCGCGGATCGCCGCGGACCTGTGCGGCAGAGCGGAGCAGTTGAAGGCACGCTACACCTTGGCAGAAGGGGGGCAGGGCGCCCACATTTCGCTGCTGACTGGCCGCGCCACAGCCTCCAGGCAAAGCCTGACCGCCAGCAAGACGTACATGCTGGAGTCCGACTACGTCTTCCAGCCGCGCGTGTTCACCGAGCTGCAGCATGCGCAGGCGATCGCATTGCCGTACGACGGGCTGAACCCGCTGCCGCCGCAGTACTGCTACCTGAAGCCGTACTACCTGGACGTGCAGACCAGCTACTTCGATCACCTGGAACGGGGCGCCCTGTGAGCAGCTTAGATCGCATCCTGCCGTTCCTGCGGCCGATCGAGGACCTGCTCGTCGATCCGACCGTGACCGAGGTCATGGTCAACGACGGCGGCAGACATGTCTTTGTCGAGCGTCACGGCCTGCTCCAGCCCGTTGCCGATCGCACGTTGGAACCGCGGAATCTGACCGTCGCGATCAAAAACATCGCCCGCGCCTGCGGGGACGAGATCTCGGAGGCGCAACCGATGCTCGATGCGCGACTGGAGGACGGCTCGCGCGTCGCGGCCATGTTCCCGCCGTGCGCGGTAGCCGGACCGGCGCTGACGATCCGGAAATTCACCCGCCGGTACACCCTGGACGACCTGGTTCACGTCGGAGCCCTGAGTTCCGCCGTGGCAGGCGACCTCACTCGCGCGGTCGCGGCGCAGCAGAACATCCTGATCTCTGGCGGCACCGGTACCGGCAAGACGACGCTGCTCAACGCCCTCGCCGCCTTCATCCCCGACAACGATCGCATCGTCGTCATCGAGGAGACGGCGGAGATCCACCTCGAGAAGCCGAATCTCCTGCGGCTGGAAGCGCGGCGTGCCCACGTGCCGCTCGGCCAGCAGCCACCGCTTCCGCCGGTCACGATTGCCGACCTGGTCCGCGCCACGTTGCGGCACCGTCCCGATCGCATCCTCGTGGGCGAGGTGAGAGGGGCGGAAGCCTTCGACCTCCTGCAGGCGCTCAACACCGGCCACCTGGGGAGCCTCACCACGATCCATGCGAACTCCGCCGAGCAGGCGTTGACGCGGCTCGCGCACTGCGTGCTCACCGCCAACGTCGGCCTGCCGCATCGGAGCATTCGCGAGGCGATCGCGCTCGCGATCCACGTTGTGGTGCACGTCGCTCGGGTCAACTCGCGCCGCCGCGTCAGCGAATTCATCAACATCCGCGGCTACGACCCGCACGCGGAGCGCTTCGTGCTGGAAGCGCGATTCCCGCCTGAGTCCGTCGAATCGCGCGAGGCCGGCGGACAACTGGAATTGTGGCGGACAGATTCTGTGTGTTCGGCAGAGGTGAGGTAATGGAAGCCGTCAATCCATTCGAGGCGCGCGGCGTTGAGCCCATAACCGAGAGTGAAGGGCTCCGGCCGCGTGCCCGGACGCAGACGCTCATGGTGGCTGCGACATATCGTCTTTCTGAAGAGGGACGCAAGGCGTCCTTGGTGGCCGGGGGCGACGGACGCGAGCTGCAGGAGATCACGCTGCCCGTCGCCACCAACCGTATGCACTTGGTGAACGTCGATGCGGAGGGCCGCGCACGACTGAAGCTTCGGCCGTGCTATTCCCTCACCGCCGATCAGCATGTCGTGCGCGACGATGCCGTGCCCAGGTTCGACGCGCCGCCGACGATCGACGAGCTGTTGAAGCAAGCCGCACGCAACCACCAGCTCGAACGGGCGTACCACGCCGAACGCTCCGAGGGCCGGCAGAAACGGCACGATCGTCAGTCTGAGGTTCACCAGCAGGTCGCCGAGGAGTTTCTGGCGAATCCCACGCGGCGCGCGCGTGAACATCCGCGACCGACGCCGCGCCACTGCTACGTCGTCGCGAGGAATCGTGTGATCCTGTTTGATGCGAAACGCGATCAGGGCACCGCGCAGCAGGTCCCGGCCGAAGCCTATCGGCGGTATGGCGCCGATGTTCAAGCGCGAACAGAGCGGAACCAGGAGACGTCCCGACGCGAGCGCGCGATTCACGAGGAGCGAAAGCGCCTCATTGCCCAGTGGGTGGCCTCTCACGCCACGCCGGATCAGCGCCAACGTTTCGCTGCCGGCATGTTGCCGATCGGCGAGGTGCTCGAGGGGATGGCGGATCAGGAATTCGCGGCGGCGGGCGACCGCCCCCGCTACATCCGAGATGGCGTCGAGCGCCTGCAAGCGCACCTCCGGCAGTTTCCGCACTACGCGGATATCGTCGTTGCCATCGGCGAATTGCGCGTGACGACGGCGCACGCTGAGGAGGCCACGGAACCGCAGTGGGCGTTGATGCAGCATCTCTTGGCGCTCTTTCCCGATGCGACGGTGCTGCTCCAGCGTCATCACCTGACATGGACTGGAGATGACGGCGCGCCTTCGCTGACACTCTGGGGTGTGCTCGTCGCACGGAGGGTCGGTCCGTTCAACATTCGGCGTGAGTACCTCGCACCGAGTCCCGACGACTCGATCTCGCCGCATGCGATCGCTGAAGAAGAACCCATGGATGTGTTTGACAGGAAATAACGATGACCCTATTCTGAATGTATCTTGCCTCGTGGTCGTCCTGACCACCCCTCCACGTCGCCTCAGGCCTGGCGTGGAGCGCATCCCACCGAGTCGCCCTTAGGGCGTCACTGAAAGGAGCAACCGTATGAGCGGGACAGGTGTATCCGCTGCGACGGCGTACACCGCTCACCGGCAATGGGCGTCACGTCCACCCGACGAGCGCTACGCCAGCGTGCAGGCGCTGTATGAAGCCGCCCGCGTTCGACGCGAGCGGATCGACGAGCGCAGCATCGACACCGCCGAGTTTCGGACCGAGGCGATCGACAACGATCTCGTGTTACACGAGTCGTCGGGTCGGACCGCCACCATGACGCACTGGAGTTTCGGCCAGCTGGCGACCATCGCGAGCGCGCCGCCAAACTACCTTCGCACGTTGCCCCCGGCGATTGCGTCCAGCGCGATCAACGCGGGCCTCGAGCGGCAGCGACGTGAACAGCACAAGCTGTTCGTCGAACGCACCGCGCCCTGGACCGTCCACGCGGTCACCTCTCAGAGGTACGCGCGGGTCCATCACGACGAGCTCGCCAGCCGGGTGCTCGACCTCATGGCCGGGCACCCGGCCTGGCACCTTCCGCTCGGATACAAGGACGGCGAGTTCGGCGCCGTACGGGTTCCGTCTGGCGCCTACCTGGGAGACCGGGACATGTTTCTGTTCCTCGTCGATGGCAATCGGGCTCTCGACGACCCCACGGATCGCTCTGATGCCGGCCTGTTTCGCGGGTTCATCCTGCGCAACAGTGACGTCGGGGCCGCCGCCCTCACCCTGGATCTGTTTTTGTTTCGCGCCGTCTGCGCGAATCACATCATCTGGGGATTCCAGCACGTCGCCGGCTTCCGGCGCCGGCACGTCGGGGCGTCGATTCAGCAGGCGTGGACGACATCGCTCGATGGCGTCCGCCATGCACTTGACGCCGATACCGCGCACGACCGGACCATGCTTCTGCGGGCAACCACGCAGGAGATGGGTCCGACGCGCGACGCGGTGCTCCAGGCGGTTGTGCAGCGACTCGACTTGTCGCAGAAGCAGGCCGCCGAGGCGTACACGTTGGCAGACGCGCACGAGCCGAATCCGCGTTCGGTCTGGGGCTACGCGCAGGGACTGACCCGACTCAGTCAGCGGACGCCCTGGCAGGACGGACGGTTCGTCCTCGACCGCGCCGCCAGTCGCCTCATCACCTCGGTCCACTGACCGTGGTCCCGCCGTTCGGGCTCAGCCCCGTGCGGCCCACTCCCCGCTAACCGCGAGCACGGCCTCAGGCCAGCCCGCACACGCGTTCCCTCGGTGTCGCACCTCGTGCGGCGCCCGGAACGTGGTGGCTCTGACCGGAGGTGTGTATGCGCAAATCGTCCATCCCCACGCGGCCACGACGCTCGGGCCATCACCGACTCCATCGTGGGGCTCTCCGTCGCGCTGTCAAGGCTCTCCGCTTCGCTCCGACCCCATTCGGGGCTGGCGGCCTTGACAGCCGCGCCGGGCGAGCCAGCCGAGGGCTATTACGTGATGGCACCTCGGAAAGCCCGCGCGATTCACGCAGGTCACGTCATGAACTCCTCGAAAGGAGGACCTCGATGCGTCAACTGTCGATCACACCGAGCATCACGGTGACGATCGGCCGCCAGACGCGCCTGTACTTCGCGTTCATCACCACGGCGCCGGCAGCGTTGGATTCGCCGGCCACCCTCACGCTCCATGCCTCGACGTTCGCGGACGTCGCCGGCCTGGCAGCCGATCCGATCGCACACGACACGGATCGCGCGCGCAAGCCCGGCCGGCTCGTGCTCGTCGACGGTGTGGAGCTCGCCTGGCAGCGGGCACGGTATCGCGGGAATCAGCACGTCTTCGTGCCTGCCGATCCCGTGCTCGTCGGCCTCGGCACCTTGCAGCAGTGGCTCTGGGAACGCCTCCAGGCGTCCGCCCACCGCGAGGTGCACCCATGAGTCGCTCGTGTCGTTCGTCGGCGATTCGTTCACCCGCGTCCACCGCTCGCCCCACCGGCGAGCTTCTCAGAAGGAGACCGTATGGTCGTCAAGATCGTCCCGTACGAGAAAGGCAACCCGCCCGGCAAACTCGCGGATGCCGAGCTGCATTTCACCGACGGCGTGCTCGAAGGCTTGAAGCTCATCGGGTTCGGCGTCTGGGAGCGACGCGGCGGCGCCGGCGGCCGCAACGTCACGTTCCCGGCACGCCAGTACGCCGTCAATGGTGAACGCCGCAGCTTCGCGCTGCTGCGGCCCATCGTCGACGCCACCGCACAGGAACGCGTACGTGATCTCGTGCTGCAGGCCTACGCCGAGTACGAGGAGCAGACCGAGGAAACGCGCGCGTAGCAGGTCAACCGGTCCCGGACGCCGCCACCGCGGCGGCGTCCGGGCGCCGGTTCGAATTGCACGTTCTGAATCCAGCGAGGCGTCTATGGCCAACGTCAAAGCGTTCGTGGAATCCCCGATCTTCCGATCGAATCAAGACGTCGCGTCCACCGACCGCGATCTGCACGAGCTCCTGACGGTGGACGAAGTCGCGGCGTTGCTCAAGGTGAGTCGGAGCTGGGTGTACGAGCACACTCGCACGCGCGGCGCCGACCGCCTGCCCCACATCAGGATCGGCAAGTACGTACGGTTCGACCCCCGGGCGGTCAGGGACTTTCTTGAGAGAAAGAAATGTCGAGTCGGGTGATTCGCTTCCCGGGCTCGGTACCCGCTACAATCAGCAGCGGGCCAAACTACGAAGAGCCAGCGAGAGGAAAGGATGTCTCTCGCATGGCTCGACGAAGACGACAGTACGGCAGTGGGTGCCTCCTCAGGCGAGGAAGGGGGTGGGCCATTCGCTGGCGGGAGCGGGAGATCGCTTCCGACGGCAGCACTAGGCGCGTGCTGCGGTACCAAGCGCTCGGCGACATCTCACAGCGGGTCGCGTCGAACGCGCTCGCCCAGAAGCTGGCCAAGGCCGGCCTCAGCACGCGGCCGACGCGCTCGCAGGTGACGTTCCAGACGCTCGCGGCGGAATGGGAAGCGACCGTGGTTCCCATGTACAAGCACTCGACGCAGAAGCATCGTCGCTTCATGTTGAAGAAGCACCTGTTGCCGCGGTTTGGCGACAAGGCGCTCTCTGACATCACGGGACAGGAGATCCAGGCCTACGTGGCTCAACTCGCGCAGCAAGGGTACGCGCCCAAGACCATCGATCATGTACACGATGTTCTCAGCGCCGTCCTGCGCACGGCGGTGAAGTGGGGCCACCTCCAGGAAAATCCTGCTCGAGGCGTAGACCTGCCGAAGCTCACGACGGTGCGACCCAAATGGGCGCTGACGACCGAGCAAGCGTCGGCCCTCCTGGGGGCCTTGCCGCCGCTGGGCCGAACGATGGTCGGGTTGGCGATCGTCAGTGGCCTGCGCCGCGGGGAGCTGTTCGCCTTGCGGTGGCGGGACATCGACGAGACAAAGCAGCTGCTGACGGTGCGCGAGGCGGTCTACGACGGGACGTTCGACACGCCGAAGACGGCGGCCGGGCGCCGGCAGATCCCGCTGTCGGCAACCGCGCTGGAACTGATCGCGGCGTGGCGAGCGCGCGTGGGGACGGCGAACCCCGATGCGCTCGTCTTCGCGACGCGGGGCGGGACGCCGCTCTCGCCGAATCACCTCTTGCGGCGGTCGATTGCCCCCGCGTGTAAAGCCGCCGGCGTGCCGGTCGCGACCTGGCTGACGTTCCGGCGGACGTACTCGTCGTGGTCGCACGAGAAGGGCGTGCCGGGGAAGGTCGTAGCCCAATTGATGGGTCATGCCAACGTCGACACAACGCTCAACGTGTACACGCAGGTGCTGGATGGATCGGTGCGGGCAGCCGCCGAAAAGGTCGGCAGCGAATTGTTCACAATTGTTCACAACGCAGGCGCGGCTGAGGGGCGCGGTGAGTGAAAATGAGCGGATTTGCTAAGGAGATTGGCGCGCCCTGCAGGACTTGAACCTGCGGCCTCCTGGTTCGTAGCCAGACGCTCTATCCAGCTGAGCTAAGGGCGCGCAACGTGTCCCGGCCTAAAGGCCGGAACCTACGTGGTCCTTCGCACACGGTGGTGCATCGAGACCCTGCCGCAACGCAGGAATGCGTTGCTGGAACTTTTGATTATAGCACCGCGTCGGTCCCGGCCTGAAGGCCGGGCTGAAGCGCGCGGCAAGGCTAAAGCCTTGCCCTACCGGAGAGATGGTCCGCTCGGCGGCGTCCGCGCGGGGCGCGTCAGGCCGTGGCCCACCGGGAACAGTCCCGGCAGCGCGATCGGCAGGCGGCCGCCGATTGCCGTCTCGCCCGCGAGCGCGCGCACGGCCGCCACCTCCATCGTGTCGAAGAACTCGTAGGCGAGCAGGATCGCCGGCAGTTTCGGCACCGCCGACACCACGTAGGGATTGCCGAACGCGACCGCGACGACCGGGCGATCGAGCGCCGCGAGCGAGTCCAGCAGCGCCAGCTGCGCGGAGGTCAGGTCCATGCGCCCGCTGTAGGACGCAATGCGCACGAAGATGCCGACGACGACGGCGTCCGACCGGCGGGCGAGCTCGCGCACCAGGTCCATCTCGTCGGGGGTTGTGCGATCGGTGATCTCCACCGCGGTCGTGTTCGGCCACCGCTGCTTCAGCGCCGGGATGACCGATCGGCTCGGCGCCCCCTCGCGCCAGCCGCTCGCGTAGTCGATGACCGACAGGTAGAGCAGCTTCGCGTCGCCCGGCACGTCCAGCGGCACCTGGTTGCGCTCGTCCTTGATGAGCGTGATGCCCCGCGCGCACAGGTCGGCCGCTACCGCCGTGCGGGCCCGGCCTCCCAGCGTCGTTTCCAGCCGCGATAGATCGACCACGCGCTCGCGGTGCAGGCCGAGGCGCGCCTTCGCGCGCAGGATCCGCTCCGCGGACCGAGCGATCTGCGATTCGGGGATCTCGCCCGCCTGCACCGCCGCCTTGATCCCGTTGAACGCCGCCTCGGCGTCCGGCGAATCCAGCACCACGTCGGCGCCCGCCTTCACCGCCATCGCCGCGGCCTTGTCCGGCGTGAACGCGCGCGAGACGGCCCACATGCCCATCGAGTCGGTGAAGACGAGGCCCTGGAACTTCATCTCGTCGCGCAAGAGCCCCGTGAGAATCGGACGACTGAGCGTCGCGGGGATGCCGGGCGTCGGGTCGAGCGCGGGCAGCATGATGTGCGACGACATCACCGCGTCCACGCCGCCGGCGATGGCGGCGGCAAACGGCGGCAGCTCCACCTCGTCGAGATGACTGCGCGGATGATCGATGACCGCCAGGCCCAGATGCGTGTCGGTCGCCGTGTCGCCGTGACCCGGAAAGTGCTTGGCGGTCGCGAGCATGCCGCCCGCGTGGATGCCGCGGATGTAGGCGCGCGCAAGGTCGGAGACGAGCGCGACGTCCTCACCGAACGAGCGGATGTTGATGATCGGATTGCGGGGGTTGTTGTTGACGTCGACCACCGGGTAGAAGTCGACAAAGACACCCAGGCTGCGGCCCTCCGAGGCGGCGAGCTGCCCGGCCTGGTAGGCCAGATCGGGGTCGCGCGCGGCGCCCAGCACCATGGCCCGCGGCAGGCGCGTGGCTCCGTTCAGGATGTAGCCGACACCGCCTTCGAAATCGGCCGTCGTCAGCAGCGGCACCTTCGACTCGCGCTGCAGGCGGTTCAGCATGGCGGCCGCCGCGTACGGGTCGCCCTTGCGGCTGGCGCTCGCGCCGCCGTAGTTGGCGTCGAGCAGCAGCTGCGGCATCAGTTCGGCGCCGCCGAAGGTGTGGAACCCGCCAACGTGCAGGTCGCGCGCAAGATGGATCTTCTCTTCGAAGACGTCGCTGTCGGCGCTGGTGAACACCGCGTTGTAGGACGGAAAGATCAGCTGGCCGATCTTCTCGTCGAGCGTCATCGCCTTCAGCGTCTGTGCCACCCACTTCTCGGCGGCCTTGTCGAGCGGAGCCGTGGGACCGGCCGTCGCCGTTGGCTGGCCGCCCTGCGAGAACAGCGGCGAGACGGTCAGCGTACCGGCAAGAGCGAGAGCAGCGACGACGACGGATGCACGGAAGCTCATGAGGGCGAATGATAGCGTAAGAGACGGGTGCTGGGTGCTGCGTGCTGGGTGCTGCGTGCGGTGCCGGGTGCTGAGTGCTGCGTGCTGCCGGGTGCTACGTGCTGCCAAGTGCTGCGTGCCGAGTGCGGTGCCTGATGCCAGGTGCTGCGTGCACCGGCACAAGGCACCCAGCACCGCACCGAGCATCAGGCGCGCAGCACCCGGCACCCGTGTGATCCGTCAGTAGATCGGCGGGCCCCAGGTGATCGCGCCGGTCCTCACGTTCAGCGAGAACGAGGACGGGTCGTTGTCGGGGCTGGTATTGCCGGGCACCCGTTGAAAGGCAATGTGCACCGCCTGGAGGTCCCAGGCGTTCGGCTCGAGGCGCGCGCTCGAGTTCATCACGGACGCGCGCAGCGTGACGTGGTTGTACCCGAGCGCGTGTCCGAGTTCGTGGATGCGCAGCGACCGGCGAAACTCCGGCCAGGCACCCGACGGCCCGTCGAAATCGGCGTCGATCATCACGTTGCCGCCCAGGACCGCGCCCGCGGAGTTGGTTGCCCATCGGCCGTAGCCCCAGTAGGTGCTGCCCGCCGTCAACCCCTTGCTGCGCGCAACGAGGATCACGCCGGTGCGCATCACGTTGACGCGGCTGCCTGGCTCCGGCGACTCGAACGTCACCGAGGAGAACCCCCCAAGCTGCCGATCGGTCAGCGTCACGAAGCCGTCGGACAGGTCCGTCAGCAGCACCTGCTGCTCGTTCTCCGTGAGTTCGTCCTCCAGCACCACGGGGTCGTTCGCGTAGTTCCCTTCGTACTGCACGGCGCGGGTGAGGATGACGAGCGGCGGCGCCGACGTCCACCGTTGCAGTCTCTGCGAGGCTCGAAACATCTCGTTGAACGCGGCGAGGTCGAAAGATGCGGGAATCATCGAGACCGAGGTCTCGGAAGCCGGAACCTTGATCGAGGTGGTTCGCGAAACAGTTGATCCCGCGGAGAAGATCACGGTGTACTGACCCGGCTGGCTCGCCCACACCACCGCCAGGCCCGCGCCGTCCGAGGCCGCCATCGTACGGGAATCGATCGTTGCGGTGACGCCGGAAATCGCCGCGCCGCTCGTCGCATCCACCAGCCGGACCTCCGTCTGCGCCGACCCAGCGGGCGGTGTCGCCGGCTGCGGAGAAACGGGCGACGGCGAGGTGGGCGTTTTGCCGCCGCATGCGGCGAACGCCACGCACATCGCGAGCAGCGCCACGGACGCTGCGCGAGCGAGCCGAAGACGATTGTGACTCGCGATCATGCGCCGGAGATGATAACGCAGGAAACGAGTGCTTGGTGCTTGGTGCGCAGTGCTTGGTGCCTGGTGCTGAGTCCCGGGCTGAAGCCCGGAACCTGCAGGGCGTTGGACCGCGGGTGCGATCGTCAGTAGATGCGCCGAGCCCAGGTAAGGGCACCGGACCGGAGCGTCGTCGCCGGCGGCGGATCGTTGTCGGGCGTCGTGCTGCCGGGGAGACGCTGAAACGCGATGTGCACCGCCTGCAGATCCCACGCCGTCGGTTCGAGGCGCGCGTTCGCGTTCATCACCGACCGCACCCGTGTGACGTGCTGATAACCGAGCGCATGCCCGAGTTCGTGGATGCGCAGCGACCGGCGGAACTGCGGGTACGCGCACGACGGCCCGTCGAAATCGGCGTCGAGCAGCACGTAGCCGCCAACCACCCCGCCGTCTCCGGCTGTCGCCCATTGCCCGAGCCCCCAGTAGCCGGTCGCCGCCGTCAAACCGCGACTGCGCGCGACGACGATCGCGGCGGTGCGCAGGACGTTGAACGACGCGCCCGCCGCCGGCGATTCGGTCGCGACCGACGAGAACCCGCCGAGGCGCTGGTCCGTCAGGATGCCGAATCCGTACGAGAGATCCGCCACGAGATCCTCGCGCTCCCTGTCGGTCAACGCGCCCGGCAGCACCTTCAACGCGCCCGGGTAGCCCGGATCGAACCGCACCTCGCGGCCCGCGACGACCAACTGCGGGGCCTCGGTCCAACGCTCGAGCCGACCGTTGCGGCTTCGGAACATCTCGTCGAACGCCGCCAGCGCGAAGCCGGCGGGAATCAACGACAGCCGCACTTCGGGAGCCGGGACGGCGAGCAGGGTCGTGCGCGTCACGACACCGCCGCCGCTGAACGTCACGCCGTAACGGCCCGAGCGGTCGGCCGAGAGCGTCGAGCATCCATCGCCGTCGGAGGCCGGCATCGTTCGCGAACCGACGGTCACCGAGATCCCGGCGGCGGGCATGCCGGCAATCGCATCGACAAGGCGGACTTCAGCTGACGCCGCGGCGCCAGGCGGCGCCTGCGCGGGCAGGGGCGACGGCGCCGTCGCCGCGGCCGGCAGGCTGCCAGGGCCGCCGCAGGCCGACAACGCAATCGTGAGCGTGATGGCGAGGAGGGACGCGAGCCGGTGCATGTGGGCGCGAGGATTATAAGGGCGAAGCGGGACGGGCACGAGCTCAGCCGTGCTTGTCGTTATAATGCGACGCATGGGGCACGAGGAGCATCGTGCGACGGCGCCGGCGCGCGTGGGCGTCTACGTCCTCACCGTGAGCGACACGCGCACGCTCCCCACCGACACCGGCGGCGCCGCCGTCGCGGCGCTGCTCGAGGAAGCCGGCCACACCGTCGTCGCGCGCGACATCGTCCGCGACGAACCGGCCGAGGTGCGCGCGAAGATCCTCGAGCAACTCGACAACCCGGCGGCGCAGGCGATCATCACGACCGGGGGCACCGGCATCACCGCGCGCGACACGACGTTCGAGGCGATTACGGCGCTGCTCGAGAAGCGGCTCGACGGCTTCGGGGAACTGTTCCGGATGCTGAGCTACCAGGAGATCGGGCCGGCGGCGATGCTGAGCCGCGCCTGCGCCGGGATGGCGCGGCGAACGATCGTGATCGCGCTGCCCGGGTCGGAACACGCCGTGCGGCTGGCGATGACGAAGCTCGTGCTGCCGGAGCTGGGGCACTTGGTACGGGAAGCAAACAGGTAGGACGGGCGCGTCCCGGCCTGAAGGCCGGAACCTACGACAGTTCCGACTTCGGACCTTCGGACTTCGGACTTCGGACTTCGGACTTCGGACGACATATGACTCAAATGCGGCCGATTCGGGAAACGATCCCGCTGCAGGAAGCGCGCGAGATCATCGACCAGGCGACGAGCCCCGTGGCGCGGGTCGAGCGCGTACCGCTCGCACACGCCAACCGGCGCGTGCTGGCCGCCGACGTTGTCTCGCCGATGGACGTGCCGCCGTTCGCCCGCGCGGCCATGGACGGCTACGCGGTGATGGCGGCCGACACGTTCGGCGCGGGACAGTTCGACCCCAAGGTGTTGCGGGTGGTCGAAACCGTCTACACCGGGCAGGTGCCCGCGCGGCCGATCGGCGCGGGCGAATGCACCGAGATCGCCACGGGCGCCCCGTTGCCGCCGGGCGCCGACGCGGTGGTGATGGTGGAGGAAACGGAGAAGGCCGCCGACGGCCAGGTGCGCCTCTTCAGCCCGGTCTATCCGGCGCAGAACGTGGGCCGCCGGGGGGCGGACATCAAAACCGCGCAGGTCGTCCTGCGACGCGGCGACCTGCTCACGCCCAGCCGCGTCGGCGCGATGGCGGCCATCGGCCTCGACGAGGTCGACGTGTTCGCAAAACCGCGCGTCGCCATCCTCTCGACCGGCAACGAAGTCGTGGCACCGGGCGAGCCGCTGCCGCCGGGCGCCATCTACGACATCAACAAGTTCACGCTGACCGCGATCATCGTGGAACACGGCGGCGTCGCCGAGCCCCACCGGACACCCGCCGACGCCCTCGAAGACCTGGGGCGGGCGCTGGACGAAGCGGCGGGCGCGGATCTGATCGTGTTTTCCGGCGGCAGCTCCGTCGGCGAGCGCGACCTGATCCTCGACGCACTGGCGCAGAAGGGCGAGGTGCTCTTCCACGGCATCGCGGTCAAGCCGGGCAAGCCGACGCTGTTCGGCCTCCTGGCGCGGCCTTCGGCCGCGCGTCGTCCGGAGTCCGAAGTCCGAAGTCCGGAGTCGAACGGACCCCGGACCTCGGACTCCGCCCTTCGACAGGCTCAGGGCGTGGTGAGCTTGTCGAACCACGGACTCCGGACTCCCGTGCTCGGCATGCCGGGGTACCCGACCTCGTGCCTCTCGAACGGCTACATGCTGCTGGCGCCGCTGCTGCGCCGGCTGGCCCACCTTCCGCCGCTCGAACCGCGCACCGTCACGGTGCCGCTCGGACAGCGCGTCGTGTCGACGACCGGCCGCCACCAGTTCTACACGGTGCGCATCGTGGACGGCGTCGCGATGCCCGCCTTCAAGGCATCGGGCGACATCAGCAGCATGTCGCAGGCCGACGGCTACATCGAGATTCCCGCGCAGACGGACATCGTGGAAAAGGGGCAGATGGTGGAGGTGAGGTTGTTCTGAAGGGGAAAGGGAGAAGGTCGAAGGAAGAAGTGAGGTGGCGCCCGGCCCTTCGCTGCGGCGCGACCTCATTCATTAGAAGCGGCGTCGAGCGAAGCGTCCGCCCACCACACTTCCGCCTTCCCGCTTTTCCATTCCGCATTCCGCCGCGGTCTACTTCAGGCGGCGATTGACCTCGTCCCAGTTCACGAGGTTCCACCACGCCTGGACGTAGTCCGGCCGCCGGTTCTGGTACTTCAGGTAGTAGGCGTGCTCCCACACGTCCACCACGAGCAGCGGCCACTTCCCTTCCATCAGCGGGCAGCCCTCGTTCGCCGTCGCCTCGATCGCGATGTTGCCGGCCTTGTCGCGCGACAGCCACGCCCAGCCGCTGCCGAACTGCCCGACGGCCGCCTGGCTGAACTTCGTCTTGAAGGTCTCGAAGTCGCCGAACGTCTTGTTGATGACGTCCGCGATGGCGCCTTTCGGCGCGCCACCGGCGTTGGGCCCCATCACCTGCCAATACATCGTGTGGTTGTAGGTCTGCCCGCCGTTGCGGCGCACGGCGGTGCGAATGTCCTCGGGGACGCTGCCCAGATCACGGAGCAGCTCCTCCAGGGTCTTGCCGGCAAGCGTCGGATGCTTCTCGAGCGCCGCGTTCAGGTTGTTGACGTACGCCGCGTGGTGCTTGTCGTGATGCACGTGCAGCGTCGTCTCGTCGATGTGGGGTTCGAGCGCGTTGTACGGGTATGGAAGCGGCGGGAGTTGGTGCGGCACGGCTGCCCTCCTCTGGATGAATGGCGTCGATCGGTTTGTAAGCCCGGCAGTACTCGACTCTACCAGAAAAAGCGGCCGTGCGGAATGCGGGCCGCTTTTTCCAGTAACGGCGCGGTCCGTTGTAGTGCGCCGTTACAGCGCCAGCATGCGATCCAGGGCGAGGCGGGCGAGCGGCTTGCGGGCGGCGGGCACCGTGACGCGGTTGCGGACCTCGCCCGCCACCAGGCCTTCGAGCACCCACAGCAGGTGATTCGGCGAGATGCGGAACATGGTCGAGCAGACGCAACCAAAGCGATCGAGCGACAGAACCGTGCGCAGCGGCTGTTGCGCACGGGCGAGGCGGCTCACCAGGTGGATTTCCGTGCCGACCGCCCACACCGTGCCCGCCGGGCTCGACGCAACCCGATCGATGATGAACTCGGTCGAGCCGCACTCGTCGGCCGCCTGCACGACTTCCCACGTGCACTCGGGATGGACGATGACGCGGATCGAGGGGTGGGCGGCGCGAACCCGATCGACCTGCGAGACCGAGAAGCGCGTGTGCACCGAGCAGTATCCTTTCCACAGGATGATCCGCGCGCGGCGAAGGTCGGCGGCGGAGGCGCCGCCGTTCGGCAGGTCGGGGTCCCAGACGATCATCCGATCGAGCGGCACGCCCATGCGGTACGCGGTGTTGCGGCCGAGGTGCTCGTCGGGCAGGCACAGGACGGTCTCGCCGCGCTCCCAGGCCCACTCGAACACCCTGGCCGCGTTGGCCGAGGTGCACGTGATGCCGCCGTGCTCGCCGCAGAACGCCTTGATGTCGGCGGCGGAATTGATGTAGGTGACGGGCACCGGCCGCACGCCGGCGCGGGCGAGCTCGTTCCAGCAGGTCTCGACCTGGTCGAGGCCTGACATGTCGGCCATCGAGCATCCCGCGGCGAGGTCGGGCAGCATCACCTGTTGCGCCGGCGCGCACAGCACGTCGGCGCTCTCGGCCATGAAGTGGACGCCGCAGAACACGATGAAGCCGGCGTTGGAGCGGCTGGCGGCGTAGCGGGAAAGCTTCAGCGAATCGCCGGTGGCGTCGGCGAAACGAACCACGTCGTCGCGCTGGTAGTGATGGCCGAGAATGACGAGGCGGTCGCCAAGCGCGTCGCGCGCGGCGAGGATGCGGTCGGCGATCTCGCCGGCAGACAGCCGCACGTACCGATCGGGCAGCATCTGCCGCTCGGCCAGATTCTCGTCGTGGTACGTCGTCAGAGCGTGGAGATAGGAGCTAATGGCTAGGCGACCCCCCACAGCTGGGCGCGCAGGGTGCGCGCACGCGGTCCGTCCAGTTCCGCCAGCAGGATTCGCTGCCACTGCCCCAGCACCAGGTCGCCGCCGCTCACCTGCAGCGTCAGGCTGTGGCCGAGCAGCATCGTGCGCAGGTGCGAATCCGCGTTCATCCGGTCGCAGTCGGACTGGGCGGGGTCGTTGTGCATCCAGTCGGCATCGCGGGCGACGATCTGCTCGAGCAACCGCTTGATGTCGGAAAGAAGGGCCTTCTGGTATTCGTTGATGAAGACCGCGCAGGTGGTGTGCAGCGACCAGAGGCTCACCAGCCCCTCGCGTACGCCGACCCGCCGCACGAGTTCGATGATCCGATCCGTCAGGTCGACGACTTCGATCCGCTCGCTGGTCGGGACGAGAAGCGTTTCGCCATGAACGGTGAGGTTGCCGGCCGACACGGACGCGACGTGTTCGAGGGGCGCCTCGCGCGCGGTCACCGTCGAACTCTTGCTCATGCCTTTCCTCTCGTGCGCTTCCCCGACGCGGGGCAATCCGGCTGAAGGCGGATTGTCGCACAGGGCTTCGGCCCTGTGTCGTGGCGCCCTGCGCGGCACCGCGGAACAGGGCGAACATTCATGGTACGCAAAAGAACTCGGCCAATGCAAGAAACGGGACCGCCGGGCCGAGCTCGGCAGTTTGTTCGCGTGCTATACTGCCGACTGTCTGCTCGTAACGTTGGCCGGCGACCCAGGGAAGTGGGTGCAGAGCCCACACGGTCCCGCCACTGTAAGCGGGGAGCGAACGCTCTCACGGGTGCGGGGTGCAAAGTGCAGAGTGCAAGGTGCGGCGGATCGCACCCTGCACCCTGCACCTTGCACGTTGCACTGGTCACTGCGCTCCGAGCGTGGGAAGGCGAGGGCGTTCGCCACGATCCGCGAGTCAGGAAACCTGGTCGCACGGTCGTCCATTCACCTGCGGAAACGGGTCGGAACGATCCGGCTGCCTGCCCTGAGCGAGCGAAAGCGAGCCGAAGGGAAGCCGGATCCCACGATGACCCGTCCGCGGAACCGGCGCGTGAGACGCCGTGGAGGACTTCATGGTTCCTGCCCGCTTCTCTTTCCGTCTCTCCACCCGCCTGATCTCGATCCTGTTCCTGGCCCTCGCGGCGCAGGGCTTCAGCCCTGTGCGGGCGATGGAACAGGGCCCCGGCCCCGTCTACTCCTCCGTCACCGGCACGGTGCTCGATCCGGACGGCCGCCCCGTCGCCAACGCCGAAGTGCTCCTGACGCAGGCGGCCAGCGTCGCGGCCCGCGCCCGCACCGATGGGAGCGGCGCGTTCCGCGCGGATCGGCTGCCGCCCGGCCGCTACGACGTGCACGTCGCCCTCGAGGGCTTTCGCGCCGATCCGCTGCCGATCGCGATCGCCGGCGGCGAGGCGCGCCGGGTGGAGATTCGCCTTCATCTGAGCGCCGTCTCCGAATCCGTCGTCGTGTCCGCGTCGCAGCTGGATGTGCCGTTGTCGCTGGTCGCCGACAGCGCGTCCGTCATTACCGCCCGGGACATCGAGGCACGGCAGCTCGAGACCGTGGCCGACGCCTTGCGGCTCGTGCCGGGCCTCGATGTCGCGCGAAACGGCGGCCGCGGCAGCGTCACCTCGGTGTTCGCGCGCGGTGGCGAGTCGGATTACTCGCTCGTGCTCATCAACGGCGTTCGCGTCAACGCCTTTGGCGGCGGCTTCGACTTCTCGCAGCTGCCCTCATCCAACGTGGAACGTATCGAAGCCGTGCGCGGCCCCGGCAGCGCGCTGTTCGGATCCGACGCCATCGGCTCGGTCGTCCAGATCGTGACGCGCCGGGGCGGCAAGCCGCGAGCGGACGCGACGCTCGAAGCGGGCAGCCTCGCAACGACGCGGCTCACGGCGTCGTCTTCCGGGTCGCGCGGGCGATGGAACTGGGGCGGCGCCATCGAACGGGTGAGCAGTGACGGTTTCACGGGGATCGCGCCGGCGACCGGCGAACGGGTATCGAACGACGACTACCGATCCCATCAGGCGACGGGCACCGCGACGTGGCGCGGGGCCGGCGGCGCGGAACTGGCGTTCAACGGCGGCTGGGTCTGGAGCGACCGGGGCTATCCGGGCCCGTTCGGCTCGAATCCGCTCGGCATCTTCACCGCCGTCGATCGCCTCTCGCGCGGCGTGGCCGACACACGACAGGCGGCTGCCTCGCTGGTCGCGCCGCTGGCGAAGGGCCGCGTGCGCCAGCACCTGCAAGTCGCCTGGTTCGACCTCGCCAGCGACTTCACCAGCCTGTACGGTCTCTCCTCGTCCGGCACCCGGCGGCTGACGGCGCGGTCGCAGACCGACGTGTCGCTGGGCGCAGACACGAAACTGTCGGCGGGCGTGGACCTGCAGCACGAACGAGCCGAGAGCAATTTCATCACGGGCGCCGCTTCTTCGCCGGTGCCGATCGTCCGCAACCTCGTCGGCGTCTTCGCCGAAGTGCGGCACCAGCGCGGATCGCGCCTGACGATGTCGGGCGGCGTGCGCGTGGAGAACGTGAGCCGCGACGCGCTCGACGGCAGTCCGAATCCCTACACGCCGCGGCCGCCGTTCCCCGCCGCGGTCGATCGCGCGATCAACCCCAAGGCCTCGGCGTCGTACCTGTTGTATGCGGGCGGCCGTCGCGGTGACGGCGGGCCGCATGCCCCGCTGGCCGTTTCCTGGGTGCGCGTGCGCGGCTCGGCGGGCACCGGCATGCGGGCGCCGGACGCGCTGGAGATTGCGTTCACCGACAATCCCGACCTGAAGCCCGAACGCAGCCGCAGCGGCGAAATCGGCGTCGAGACGGCGGTGGCCGGCGGCCAGGCGGTCGTCGAACTCACCTACTTCTCCAATCGCTACGACGACCTGATCGTCGCCGTTGGTCCGGCGATGCGGGATGCGAGCCAGTACCAGACCGACAACATCGCGAACGCGCGATCGCAGGGGCTCGAACTCGGCGCGCACCTGCGCACCGGTTGGGGCCTCGACGCCCACGTCGCGTACACGTGGCTGGACACCGCCATTCTCGCCGTCGATCGGACCAGCGGCGAGGCGCCGCCGCCGTTTCACGTCGGCGACGCGCTCCTGCGGCGGCCGCGTCATGCAGGCTCGATCGACCTGGTCTTCGCGCGCGGCCGGTTCACGGCGTACTCCGAACTGGGCGCCCGCGGCCGCACGCTGGACGTCGAGCCGAGCTACGGCGCGTTCGGCGGTCTTTTCTGGAACCCCGGGTTCGTCACCACGCGCTGCGGCGCTTCCTGGCGGCTCGTGCCCGCCGTCGAGATCGTGGCGCGCGTGGACAACGTCTTCGACCGCCGCTACGAGGAAACCTTCGGGTTCCCCGCGCCGGGACGGACACTGATGGCGGGGGTGCGGGTTGCTGCAGGCCGATAAGGTCACGTTGGAGTACGGCGCAACACCGGCAGGGCAAGGCCTGAGCCTTGCCCTTCCCGGCCTGCACGGCGTGTCCCTCACCGTCCCTACCGGCGCGCTCTTCGGCATCCTTGGCCCGAACGGGTCCGGCAAGACGACGCTGCTGCGCGTCCTGGCCGGCATCCTCGCGCCCGCCTCTGGCCGCGTGCTGCTCGACGGCACGGACCTCCGCAGCCTGCCGCGCCGCGACGTCGCACGGCGGGTGGCGGTGGTGCCGCAGGAAACGCACCTCGCCTTCGATTACTCGGTGCTCGAGATCGCGCTGATGGGCCGGTACCCGCATCTCGGCACGTTCGGCCTGGAAGGGCCGCGCGACGTCGCAATCGCCCGCGAGGGGCTGGCGGCGACCGGCACGCAGCACCTCGAGCGGCGGAGCTTCTCGACGTTGAGCGGCGGCGAAAAGCAGCGCGTCGTCATCGCCAGCGCATTGGCCCAGGCCGCCGGCGTGATGCTGCTCGACGAACCGACCGCGTCGCTGGATCTCGGCTACCAGATGGAAATCGCGTCGCTGCTGCGCCGCCTCAACGAGCAGCGGGGCGCGACGATGGTCATCGCGACGCACGATTTGAACTTCGCCGCGAGCGTGTGCGGCGATCTGGCGCTGCTGCGCGACGGCCGGGTCGTCGCGTCGGGCGCAACCGAATCGGTGCTCACGCGCGAGCGGATCGCGGCGCTGTACGGCGTCGACGCGGAAGTCGCGCGGCACCCCGCGACCGGACGGCTCGTCGTCGTGCCGATCAGGAAGGCGTCGTGATGTCTGGCGAACCGTCGCCGTCCGAGGTCCGGCGTCCGGTGTCCGAGGTCGGGGGTCCGGAGTCCGAGGTCCGTGGTTTGACGAGCTCACCACGCCCTGAGCCTGTCGAAGGGCGGGGTCCGACGTCCGACGTCCGGCGTCCGGAGTCCGAGGTCCGGCGTCCGGTGTCCGACGTCCGCCGGCGGCTGTTCCTTGCGACGATGTTGTTCGGTTTCTTCGCGTTCGTCGTCTGCCTCATCGCGCCGCTGGTCGGCCCGACGCCGATTCGGCTGTCGCGGGTGTTCGACCGCTCGATCCCGTTCCACGACAACGTCGACGCGCAGATCTTCTTCATCGCCCGGCTGCCGCGGGCGCTGGCCGGCGCTCTGGTGGGCAGCGCTCTTGCCGCCTCGGGCGTCGTGTTCCAGGCGCTGCTGCGCAACCCGCTGGCCACGCCGTTCACGCTCGGCGTCTCGGCGGGCGCCGCCCTCGGCGCCATCCTCGCGATCACGTATCCCCTCGCGCTGGCCGCGCTGCCCGTCCCCGCCGTCCCGCTGGCCAGTTTTGCAGGCTCGCTCTTCGCGGTGGGCATCGTGTACGGGCTCGCAACCGCGCGCCGGCTGGGCCTGTCGACGCACGTGCTGCTGCTGGCCGGGGTGACGCTGAACGCCTTCTTCTCGGCGCTGATTCTCTTCGTGCAGTACTTCGCCGACCAGTCGCAGACGCTCCGCACGGTGCGCTGGCTGATGGGCGACCTCGACGTGGCCACCTACACGCCGATCCTCGCCGCGCTGCCGTTGACCGTCATCGCCTTCACTGCATTCGCCTGGCTGCCGCGCTCGCTCAACCTCCTGGCGGTCGGCACCGATGCGGCGGCCGCGCGAGGCGTCGACGTGCTGCGGACGCAGCGCCTGGCGTTCTTCAGCGCATCGCTCGCAACCGGCGCCGCCGTGTCGCTCGGCGGTCCGATTGGCTTCATCGGCATCGTCGTCCCCCATCTGGTTCGGCTGCTGGTCGGCGCCGATCACCGGATCGTGCTGCCTGCCTCGGCCCTCTTCGGCGCCGGATTCCTGGTTGCCTGCGATGTCCTCGCGCGCACCCTGCTTGCGCCAATTGAATTGCCGGTGGGAATCATCACCGCGATGATTGGAGGTCCGTTCTTCCTGTGGCTGCTGGTTCGGCAAGGTGGAAGAGGTTGAGGGCGATCGCCGTCACCGTTCTTATCCTCGTCGCCGGCCTCTGGCTTGCCGGCTGCGGCATGCCCGCACGAGATCGCAACGCAAACCCGCGGCGCCCGCCAGCGCGCATCATCTCGCTCGTGCCTGCGGCAACCGAGATGCTGTTCGCGATCGGCGCCGGCCCTCACGTCATCGCGGTCAGCAGCTTCGACCACTATCCACCGGCAGTCGGGAGACTTCCGCGCGTCGGAGCGCTGCTCGATCCCGACATCGAGCGCATCATGTCGATGCGCCCCGAGCTCGTCGTCGTGTTCGAGGGCCAGGTCGAGCTGCGCGAACAGCTGTCGCAGGCGGGGATCCCGCTGTTCACGTACCCGCGGCCGACCGTCGCGAACATCCTGCAATCGCTGCGCTCGCTCGGCCGGCGTACCGGCTTTGCGGATCAGGCAAACCGCGAGGCACGTGCCATCGAACGGCAACTTGACGCCGTCCGCGAGCGCGTCAGGCAACTGCCCACGCCGCGGACGATGCTCGTGATCGGCCGCGAGCCGGGCACGCTTCGCAACATTTTCGTGAGCGGCGGATACGGCTTCCTCAGCGACCTGCTCACGATTGCAGGCGGCGCGAACGTGTTCGGAAACGTGCAGCGGGAGAACCTCCAGGTGACGACAGAGACGATCCTGGCGGCGCAACCGGAGGTCATCATCGAGGTGGTCGCGGCGCAGCCGTGGATAGAGGCGGAGATCGCGCGTGAGAAGGGCGTCTGGGACAGCCTGTCGTCGCTGCCGGCCGTCCGCCATCACCGCGTGTATCTGCTGATTGGCGACGAGTTCGTGACTCCCGGCCCGCGAGTGGTGGAGGCGGCGCGCGCCCTCGGCGAGGTCCTTCACCCCTCCGGGGTCAGGTCTGAAACCGTCGGTTTTTTCACGTTTCCGGGGTCAGGTCTGAAACCGTCGGCTTTTTCACGCTTCCGGGGTCAGGTCTCGGACGGTCGGGTATTGCAGATTTCGCGACGCTCCCCCGTGCTACGATGCTTCTTCGTCCGCTGGCATCTGCCACTACGCGGCGCCGGGCGTTGACGCGCCGTTCGGCGGTGCGAAGGAGAAGCATCCCATGAAGCGATTGACAATGCTCGTCCTGCTCGGGTTTTTCGCAGGTCTTGCGGCCTCGCCCGTCATCGGGCAGACGCCCACGTCCCAGGCGCCGGCGGCCAGCGCGCAGACGCCGGTCGATCCGGTTGCGACGGCCCTGAAGAATGGATTCGACGGCATCAGCCGGAACCTGTCGGAATCGGCCACGAAGATGCCGGAAGAAAACTTCGCGTTCAAGCCGACACCGGAAGTGCGTTCCTTCGGCGAGATCCTCGGACACGTGGCCAACTCGCATTACAGCTACTGCTCGCGCGTGAAGGGCGAAAAGAATCCCAACACGCAGGACCTGGAGAAGGTCACGGCCAAGGCCGAGATGGTGACCGCGTTCAACGCGTCGGTTGATTACTGCAAGGCCGTCCACGCCTCGATGACCGACGCGAAGCTCGTGACACCGGTGACGCCGCCGGCCCCGGCCCCGGTGCCCGCCGCGCAACGCGGGGAAGCGCCGGCTGCGGGCCAGAAGCCGCCGGCTGCTCCGCGACCTTTCGTGCCGTTCAACGTGCTGAACCAGAACCTGACACACGACTGGGAGCACTACGGCAACATCGTCACCTATCTGCGGCTGAAGGGTTTGGTGCCGCCGTCGACCGAGCGCGCACAGGCCGGACGGGGACGCGGCGGACAATAGCGGGAAGTTGCTGCCGGGCCGAGACAAGCTCGGCCCCTACTCGTCGATTGCTTCTTCGTGCCACGCCATCTGGATCGCCTCGAGGCGCGATTCGTTCGACGCGGCCGGATCGTCGTCGAAGCCGGGAAGCGCGAGGACCCAGGCGCGCAAATCGGTGAAGCGCACGGTCAGCGGATTGAGGGTGGGAAACTTCTCGTGCAGCGCGATGGCGATGTCTTCGATGTCGGTCCACTTCATGATTCTTGTCGGCCTTGGGCCATTCAGGGTTTCCGTTTTCCCAGTTCGATGTCGCCGCCCTCGCCCACGTAATTGCGCGTGTAGGCCGGGACCTCGCAGACGACGTCGCCGTTCACAATCGCCTGGCAGGCGAGGCGCGAGTCGGGCGTGAGGTCCCAGGCGGTGTCGAGACGGTCGCTTTCTTCGTCCTGCATCTCGCTGAGGTTCGACATGCCGCGGCGCACGATGACGTGACAGGTGGTGCAGGCGGCATTGCCGCCGCACACGTGCTCGAGCGGGATGCCGTAGTTCAGCGCGACGTCGAGGAGCGAGCCCGGCTCGCCGTGGCGGCGGTACTGGAGCGCCGCCCGGTCGAATTCGACCGTTGTCTCGGCGCCGGAGAAAATGAAGGTGACTTTCGGCATTCGCGCCCGGCAAGGTTGAAGAGTTGCCCTACCGCCAGCATGGGCCGAGGCAGGCTCGGCCCCGCCGGTCGACACGCCCCTTCGCGTGCCGCCCAGCATAGGATCTACGGAGTTTCGATCTCGTCGACCTTCTTGCCCGACAGCGCGGCGCGAACGCTGCGGTTCATCATCACTTCCGCCAGGTGCAGGGTCGCCTCGTTCAACGTCCTGGTTGCCGCCTCGATGAGCGCGCGATCGTCGGTGCGCATCGCGCTTTTCAGCCCGGCGAGCGCCGGCTCGATGCGGGCCACTTCCTCGGGCGACAGCTCGGCGGCCGCAACCTTCGCGTAGTCCGGGTCGCGCAGCGTCTTCCCGGTCGCGCGGACCACCGTCTCCGCTTCGTTGCGCGCCTCGATGAGCAGGCGCGCCTCCATGTCCCGCTCGGCCTGCTCGAACGACTCCAGCAGCATCCGCTCCACTTCCTCGTCGGTCAGGCCGTAGGACGGCTTCACCTCGATCGACTGCGCAATGCCGGTCCGCAGCTCGTGCGCGCTCACGCTGAGGATGCCGTTGGCGTCGATCTGGAACCGCACCTGGATACGCGGCAGCCCGGCCGGCATCGGCGGAATGCCGCCCAGCTTGAAACGCGCGAGCGACCGGTTGTCGGCCACCAGTTCCCGCTCCCCCTGGAGCACGTGGATATCCACCGCCGTCTGGTTGTCCATGAACGTGGTGAACATCTCGCTGCCGCTCGCCGGGATCGACGAATTGCGGTAGAGGATCTTCGACACGACGCCGCCGACGGTTTCGATGCCGAGCGAAAGCGGCGTGACGTCGAGCAGCAGCATGTCGCGATTGCCGGTCACCAGGATGTCGGCCTGCACGGCGGCACCCAGCGCGACGACCTCGTCGGGATTCAGATCGGTGTGGGGCCTGCGCCCGAACAGGTCTTCGACGGCACGACGCACCAGGGGAATGCGCGTCGAGCCGCCCACCAGCACCACCTCGTCGATCTGCCTCGGCTCGAGGCCGGCGTCCTTCAACGCCTGGCGGCACGGCTCCAGTGTGCGCCCGATCACCGATCCGACGAGCGCTTCGAACTCGGCGCGCGTGATGCCCATCCGGTAGGGCAGCCTGCTCTCGCCGGGCACCGCGTCCACGCGGATCTCCGTCTGCTCGCGCTCCGAAAGATCCCACTTCGCCTGGATGACCGCCTGGCGGATCGCCTGCACGGCTGCTTTGGTTGGCGGGGTCCCTACGCCCTGCTCCGCTGCTTCTCTTGTTGGCGGGGTCCCCTGCCCTTCGACAGGCTCAGGGCACCCCGAGCCCGCCGAGGGGTGCACCCCGCCAGGCTCGGGCTTCTCTTGAATGGCGGGGTCCCCTGCACCCCGCCAAGCTCGCTCACTCGTGGGGGCCCGACGCCCCACTCCGTTCGCTCGCCCTTCGCGGCCCCCTAGGCCCCGCTCCGCTTCGTCGCCCTCGGTGCGCGTCGCGTGCAGCACGTGCGCCACCAGCAGGTTGTCGATGTCATCCCCGCCCAGGTGCGTGTCGCCGTTGGTCGAGAGCACCTGGAAGACGCCGTCCTCGACGCGGAGAATCGAGATGTCGAACGTCCCCCCTCCCAGGTCGTAGACCGCGATCGTGCCCGCGTGCCGGCGATCGAGGCCGTAGGCGAGCGAGGCTGCCGTCGGCTCGTTGACGATGCGGAGCACCTCGAGACCGGCGATGCGTCCCGCGTCGCGCGTGGCGGTGCGCTGACCGTCGTTGAAATACGCCGGCACCGTGATCACCGCGGCGTTCACCTCGCACTCGATCTCACCCTGGCTGGCGAAGTAGTCCTCGGCCCGCTGCTTCAGCTCGCGCAGGATGAAGGCCGAGATCTCGGGCGGGGTGAACTCGCGGTCGCCGAGGCCGACGCGGACGACGCCGCCCGCCTCGCCGCCGAGATGGAACGGAAACAGGTGCGCCTCGTCTTGGACGTCCTCGATGCCGCGCCCCATGAAGCGCTTGACCGAGTAGACCGTCCTCGACGGGTCGGTGAGCAGGCGGCGCTGGGCCTCACGGCCGACGAAGATGGCGCCGTGCGAATCGACCGACACGATCGAGGGCAGGAGGCCGTCGCCCCGCGAATCGGGAATCACCCGCGGCGTCCCGTTCGCGACGTACGCGACCAGGCTGTTTGTAGTGCCGAGATCTATTCCGACGACGTGGGCCATGGAGAGGCTTATGGCTTAAGGCTTAGGGCTTAGGGCCTGACCGGGCTAAAGACCCCGCTTAAGGCCTGAGCCTCACCCGGCCGTAAGCCCCGGTGAGGCCAAAAGCCTTAAGCCCTAAGCCCTAAGCCGTTCCCTGGCCCGCGGCTTCCTTTTCCAGGGCCGCGAGCAGGTTGTTGATGTAGTTCCGCTCGAGCAGCAGCGTCTTCAGGCTCTCGAGCACGTCCCGCCGCTGCTGCCGGGGGACGCCCTGCTCGACGAGCGCGTCCCATCGCCGCGTCAGGTCTTCCAGTCGCTGCGCGTACTCGGCCAGGTGCCGGTCGATCGGGACACGCGCCGCCGCGAGTCGTGCCTGCGTATCTTCTTTGAATGGCGGGGACCCCTGCACCCCGCCAAGCTCCTCGCTCGCGGGCGGGGTCCCCAGCGCGGCAGCCGCGCTGGGGTGCCTGGGGGCCCCTACGCCCCGCTCCGCTTCGTCGCGCTCGGCGCCTCGAGCCAGGCGCGCCTGGCGGATCGCGTCGAGTTCCTCGTTGAGCTCGAAGACCTCTTCGAGCAGCTCCGGCGACACGCCGTTCGCCGCGTCGCCGCGCCGCTTCACCGGCACGCCTTCAATCTCCAGCAGGTACTCGACGCGCGCCGCGGGATCGCGCAGCGTCCGGTAGGCGTCGTTCAGGTACGACGAACGTTCCAGGCTGGCCAGCCGTTCCGACGGCGTCGCGTTGCAGTAGTAATCGGGATGGAACTGGCGGCTGAGCGTCCTCAGGCGGCGATCCAGGTCCTGCGGATCGACAGTGAGCTTGCGCGGGAGGCCGAGAAACGCGAAGTAGTCGCCGTGCCGGGCGAGCGAGAGGATCTTCTCGCACTTCGGGCAGAAGTGCGCGTCCGGCGGCGCGCCCGTTCCGCAGTGCTTGCACGCCTGGATCGAAACGGCCTGAGAGTCGGGCATGGGAATCAGAGGTCAGGAATCAGGAGTCAGGAGTCAGGAGTCAGGACCTGAATCCTGATTCCCGATTCCTGATTCCTGATCAGACATTGAACGACTGTCCGCAGCCGCACGAGCTCTTCGCGTTCGGGTTCGACAGCACGAAGCCCTTGCTCATCAGGCTCGTGTCGTAGTCGAGGACGCAGCCCTTCAGGAATAGATAGCTCTTCTGGTCAACGAAGATCTTCGTCCCTTCGGGGCCGTCGAACACTTCGTCGCCGGCGCGCGCCTCCTTCTCCCACGCAAACACGTAGCTCATGCCCGAGCAGCCGCCACCCTTGACGCCCACCCGCAGGCCGCCCTCGCTCAGCCCCTGCTTCGCCATGAGGAACTTGATGCGCCTCGCCGCGGTCTCGCTGATCTCAATCATCACTGGTCCCTGGTCCCTGGTCCCTGGTGCGGTCCTCAGGTGCCTGGTCCGTGGTGCGCACGACGAACCAGGGACAAAGGACTATGTCACGCGGTCGCCGCTTTCTCACCGGCCGCGGCGGCCGTCCCGTTCCCATTCGCGTCGGCTTCCGCCTGCTTCCGCCTGTAATCCTCGATCGCCGCCTTGATCGCATCCTCTGCAAGAACCGAGCAGTGGATCTTCACGGGCGGAAGGCTGAGCTCCTCGGCAATCGCCGAGTTCTTGATCTCGAGCGCCTGCTCGAGCGTCTTGCCCTTCAGCCACTCGGTTGCCAGGCTCGAGCTCGCAATGGCCGACCCGCATCCGAACGTCTTGAACTTCGCGTCGTCGATGACGCCGGTGGCCGGGTTCACTTTCACCTGCAGCTTCATCACGTCGCCGCATTCCGGTGCGCCCACGAGCCCCGTGCCGACGGTCGCGTCGTCTTTCGGGAGCGCCCCGACGTTGCGCGGGGCGTTGTAATGGTCCAGAACCTTGTCCGAGTACGCCATGTCAGGCCTACCATCATGTCCGGGGTCCGGGGTCCGGGGTCCGACGTCGGACTCCGGACTTCGGACTTCGGACGCGTCCGTCAGTCCCCTATTTCTGCCACTCGACCTTCTTCAGATCGACGCCCTCTTTGACCAGGTCGTAGAGCGGCGACATCTCGCGCAGCCGCGTGACGACCTCGGTGACCCTCCGGACGACGTGGTCCACTTCCTCCTCGGTGTTGAAGCGGCCCAGGCCGAAGCGGATGGACGAATGCGCCAGGTCGTCGCCCGTGCCGAGCGCCTTGAGCACGTAGGACGGCTCGAGGCTCGCCGACGTGCACGCGGATCCCGACGACACGGCGACATCGCTGATCCCCATCAGCAGCGATTCGCCCTCGACGTAGGCGAAGCTCACGTTCAGGTTGTTCGGCACGCGGTGCTCGAGGGATCCGTTCACGTGGATGTCGACGAGGTTCGCGTGCAGCCCTTCGTTCAGCCGGTCGCGCAGCGCACGGATGCGCACGCTCTCGGCGGCCATCTCCTGCCTGCAGATCTCCGCGGCCTTCCCGAAGCCCACGATGCCCGGCACGTTCAGGGTTCCGGAGCGCATCCCCCGCTCGTGGCCGCCGCCGTCGATGATGGGCGCCACCAGCACGCGCGGATTCTTGCGCCGCACGTACAGCGCCCCGACGCCTTTCGGCCCGTACATCTTGTGCGCGGACAGCGAGGCGAGATCGACGTTGAACGCGTTCACGTCGAAGGGGATCTTCCCCGCCCCCTGCACGGCGTCGGTGTGAAAAACGACGCCGCGATCGCGCGCGATCCGGCCGATCTCCGCGATCGGCTGGATGACGCCGACCTCGTTGTTCACCATCATGACCGTGATGAGGATCGTCGTGTCGGTGATCGCGCGCTTCAGGTCGTCGAGATCGATCAGGCCGTCACGTTGCACGCGCAGGTAGGTGACGTCGAACCCGTGCTTCTCGAGCCGCTTGCACGTGTCGAGCACCGCCTTGTGCTCGGTGACCACCGTGATGATGTGATTCCCCTTCTCGCGGTACATCTCGGCGACGCCCTTGATCGCCAGGTTGTCCGACTCGGTGGCGCCGCTCGTGATGACGATTTCCTTCGCGCTTGCGCCAATCAGATCCGCGATCTGCTTGCGCCCCGTCTCGACCGCTTCCTCCGCCTGCCAGCCGAACGCGTGGTTGCGGCTCGCGGCGTTGCCGAACCGTTCGGTGAAAAAGGGCAACATCGCCTCGAGCACGCGCGGATCGACCGGCGTCGTGGCGTGGTTGTCCATGTAGATCGGAAACTTCAGCATGGCCGTTGTGCTCCGGACGCTGGGGGCGGGGATCTGATTCTTGTCGGCTTTGGGCTTTAGGCTTTAGGCCTTAGGCCTTCGTCGGCCTTTGCTTTGGACCTTGATGTCGACAACCCAAGGCCCAAGGTCCAAGGCCCAAGGTCGGGTCGATCTTCAGTGCACCAGCGCGGCGGACGGGCCCACCGCGGCGGTTTCGGCCGCCATCTCGGACACGCTGCAGGTGGCCAGCGCCGCGATGATCCGCTCGCGGATGCGCCACAGGGGGTCGCGCACGTTGCACTTCGCGAATTGCCCGCAGCGATCATCGATGTGCGAGCACGCGGTGACCGTCAGCGGCCCGTCAATCGCCTGGATGACGTCGGCGACCGAAATGGTCGTCGCTGATCGGGCCAGGTGATAGCCACCGCGGGTGCCCTGCTGCGACACCAGCAGGCCGCGACGCGCGAGACACTGAAGAACCTTGGCCATCAACTCGACGGGGATGTTGTACTCCTCGGCGATTTCACGAGCGCTCGAGGAGGCACCACCCTCACGTGTAGCAAGGTGCTTCATTGCGATCAGGGCGTAGTCGGCCTTTTTGGATAGTCTCAGCATAGGTCTGCCATATACGACTTCCGCAGTCGTATTTTAATAACGGCGGGCAGGCAAGGTCAAGGCAGGGCTGGGGGAGGCCGGGGTGGAGGATTAAGGCTCAGGGCTTACGGTGTATGGCCACTCTTGGCTAAAGGCTTTGGAATGCTGGCCTTAAGGCCACAATGCCTTAAGCCCTGAGGCTTAAGCCTTAAGCCTGACAAGCGTCAGTACGAAGGCTGGGTTGGGTCGATCTCCTCGACCCATCGACGGATGCCCCCGGTCAGGTTCCGAACGTCGCGAAAGCCGAGGCCGCGCAGGAACTCGACCGCGCGTGCGCTGCGCTCTCCGACCTTGCAGTAGACCACCGTCGGGCGTGCGGCGTCGAGTTCGCCAACCCGACGAGGCAGGTCGGATATCGGGATCAAAACGGCGCCGGGAATCCGGTTGATGGCGAACTCCTGGGGCTCCCGCACGTCGAGCAGCAGTGGCTGCGCTCCCTTCTCCATCCACGTCTTCAAATCGCGCGGTGTCACGTCGTACTCGCTCACCGCAGCCGGTTCGTGGCGGACGCCACAGAACTGTTCGTAGTCGATCAGCTCGTGAATCGTCGGATGGGTGCCGCACACCGGGCAGTCCGGATCCTTTCGCAGTTTCACCTCGCGCAGGCGCATGGCGAGCGCGTCGAACAGCAGCAGGCGACCGATCAGCGGGCTGCCGGCGCCGACGATCAGCTTGATTGTCTCGGTCGCCTGGATCGTGCCGATCACTCCGGGGACCACGCCAAGCACGCCGCCCTCGGCGCAGCTCGGGACGATGCCGGGAGGCGGCGGCTCGGGATACAGGCAGCGATAGCATGGTCCTTCGCGCGTCGCGAACACCGATGCCTGCCCCTCGAAGCGGAACACGCTGCCGTAGACGTTCGGCTTGCCGAGCAGCACGCACGCGTCGTTGACGAGATAGCGTGTCGGGAAGTTGTCGGTGCCGTCGATGATGCAGTCGTACCGGTCGAGGATCGCGAGCGCGTTGGCCGACGAGAGCGCGGCCTCGTGTGTTTCGATCCGCACCTCGGGGTTCAGCGCGTTGAGCCGGCGGGTGGCGGATTCCAGCTTGGAGCGGCCCACTTCGTGCGTCGTGTGCAGGATCTGGCGCTGCAGGTTGCTGAACTCGACGGTGTCGAAATCGACGAGGCCGAGGGTGCCGACGCCGGCGGCGGCAAGGTACATGGCCGCGGGCGAGCCGAGACCGCCGGCACCAATGCACAGCACGCGGGCCGCCTTCAGCTTCCGCTGCCCGTCGATCCCGACCTCGGGCAGCAGCAGGTGACGGCTATAGCGACGAATCTCCTCATTGGTGAGGTTCGGCAGCGCGTCTGCGGCGTTCGCAGGAATCGGGAGCTTGTTTGCCATGGCTGTCCGGATTGTACTCGCGCAGGCGGCGCGCGCCGCAAGCCCGTCGGGGTCAGGTCTGAAACGATCGCTTTTTTCACGTTTTCAGACCTGACCCCGCAAAACGTGAAAAAACCGCGTGTTTCAGACCTGACCCCTGGGGCGTGAATTTCTCAGACGGATGAGTAGGCGATTCTGAAGCCGATGCTGTACGCGTAGGTGTCGGCCGGCACCTCGTGCCGGTGCGCGCATCGCAGGAACGACACGTCGTCGTTGACCCACGACCCGCCGCGGACGCAGCGGAAGCGGCCGGATGGCGGCCCCTGCGGGTTGCGGTACTCGCTGACCGCGTAGTAGTCGGCGTCGTACCAGTCGGCCACCCATTGCCACACGTTTCCCGCCATGTCGTACAGGCCGTAGCCGTTGCCCGGATGGCTGCCGACGGGCCGGGTGCCGCGTTTCATCTTCATCGACGGGTCGGTGAGGAAGCTCGCGCGCGACGGATCGATGTCGTCGCCCCACGGATACCGCTTCGCCTCGAGACCTGCGCGGGCCGCTTTCTCCCATTCCGCCTCGGTCGGCAGCCGAATCGGCTTGTCGGTGACCGAGGCGAGCCAGTGGCAATACTCGAGCGTGTCCACGTACTGCACGAGCGTGATGGGATGGTTCTCGAGTCCGTCGGGCGGCTCGCCGTTCGTCCACGCGTAGCGCTCGGCCAGTTCCCTGAACATGTCTCGGAACTCCGGGGAAACGAGGGCGGGCAGTTCGCGAACCGCGACCGCGCGATAGCCGGTGGCGTGCACGAAGCGCGCGTAGTCGGCATTGGTCACGGTCTTCCTTGCGATGTAGAACTCGTCGAGGAAGACAGGATGCACGGGACGCTCGTCATTGTCCGCGTCATCCGATCCCATGAGGAATTCGCCCGCCGGGATTCGCGCAATCTGCCCGAGAATGTCGTCGTTCATTGATTGCGGGGGAGTATAGCGCAGAGATCATCAATCCCGTTTCAAACCGCCGCGATTACGTGTCGCGACAGATCTGTAATGGAGTCGGGCACGTTGAAGTCGGGCACTTTGGGGCCACGCACCAGATGAAAGGACGTTGACAAAAAGCGGAGGGCGTTTTTTGGTACACTTCACGGGCCGGGCCAGCCCGCCTCCGGTGCACGGGCTGTCCGCAGCTACGGCGAGGCCGGGCCCGCCTTCGCTGCACGCGCAGTCTGCACGGCTACGGCGGGCTGCGCCGTAGCTCGCCGGGAAATGCGGGCGAGCGAGCGCGGGCCGTCGGCCGCAAGGGGACCTATGAGAATCGAACTGTTCGCGATGGAACGGATGCAATCCACCTGGGAGAACCTGGTGGCATTCAACCTGTCGGAGAGCGGCGTGCACCCGCTGCGCGTGGCGGACCTCTTCGACGGTGACGCCGAGCGCCAGGATTTCCTGCAGCAGGAAATCTGCTACACGCAATCGAACGGCACACGTGAACTGCGTTCGGCGCTGTGCACGCTGTACCCCGGGACGACGGTCGACCACATAGAAGTCACCAACGGCGGATCCGAGGCGAACTTCGTCGTGTGCTGGAAACTGCTGCAGCCGGGCGACGAGGTCGTGATGATGGTGCCCAATTACGGGCAGACGCTCGGCCTCGCCCGGGGATTCGCGGGCACGATGCACGAGTGGCCGCTCGTCGCCGACTACGAGCAGGGCCGCTGGCGCCCGGATCTCGATCGGCTGGCCTCGCTCGTCAACCCGCGCACCAGGCTGATCGTCATCTGCAATCCGAACAACCCGACGGGCGGCCGGATCCACGCCTCGGAGCTCGACGAGATCGCGGCCATCGCCGCGCGCCACGGCACCTACATCCTCGCGGACGAGATCTATCGCGGCGCGGAGGTGGACGGCCGCGAGACGCCGTCGATCTGGGGCCGCTACGATCGCGCCATCGTGACCAGCGGGTTGTCGAAGGCGTACGGCCTGCCCGGACTGCGGATCGGATGGATCGTCGGTCCCCCGCCGTTCATCGCGTCCACCTGGTCGTACCACGACTACACGACGATCGCGCCCGGCGCGCTGAGCGATCGGCTCGCGCGTGTCGCGCTGGCGCCCGCCCGCCGCGCGACCATCCTCGCGCGGACGCGATCGATCATCAACGCGAACCTGCCCGTCATGACCGAGTGGCTGTCGTCGGACGCCGGCCAGTTCCGGTACATCCCGCCGGAAGCCGGCGCCATTGTCTACGTGCAGTACCGCCTGCCGGTGAATTCGACGATGCTCGTCAACCGCCTGAGAGAAGAGAAGAGCGTCCTGATCGTGCCGGGCGATCACTTCGGGATGGACGGTTACCTGCGCATCGGGATCGGGCCCGAGACGGCGTACCTCCGCGCGGGACTCGGGCGGCTGAGCGAATTGCTGTCGGCCCTTGCCGCCGGCGCCCTTGGACACGCTCAGGGCGCCGTGAGCCGGCCGGACGGCGCCGGACACTGACATGAAGACGGTCGCCCTCGACCTGATTTTCGTCGGCTTCGGCCACGTGGGGCGCCGGTTCGCGCGCCTGCTGCAGGAGCGGGAGAACGTCCTCGCGCGCGCCTACGGCCTGGCGTGGCGCGCGATCGGCATCGCGACCCTCAACCACGGCATCGCGGTCAACCCCGCGGGGCTGGACGTGACGCAGGCGCTCGCGCTCGTCGAGCGCGGCGGATCGTTGTCCACTCTGCGCGGCAACGCCGCAACCGGACCGCGCGGGACGCTCGGGTCCGGGCTCGAGCTGATCGAGTCGGCGACGCACGCCGCCGACGCGGATCGGACCCAGGTCGTGGTCGAGACGACGGTGCTGGACATCACGCGCGGCCAGCCGGCGATCGATCACGTGCGCAAGGCCCTGCGCGCGGGCGCGCACGTCATCACCGCGAACAAGGGCCCGGTGGCGTTCGCGTTCCGCGAACTCGACGACTTCGCCAACGCGCTGGGGCGGTCGTTCCTGTTCGAAGGCGCCGTGATGGACGGCGTCCCGATCTTCAACCTGGTGCGCGAAACGCTGCCGGCCGTGACCGTGCTCGCCTTCCGCGGCGTCATCAACGGCACGACCAATCACATCCTCACGCGGATGGAAGAGGGGCGCGCGTTCGACGAGGCGGTGGCCGAGATGCAGGCGGCGGGGGTGGCCGAGGCGGATGCGTCGCTCGACGTCGACGGCTGGGACGCGGCGGCAAAAACCGCGGCGCTGCTGAACGTCCTGATGAAAGCGGAGACGACGCCGCGCGAGATCGATCGGACGGGCATCGGGGGGCTCACGCCGGAGATGCTGCAGGAGGCGATGCGCGCGGGACAGCGCCTGCGTCTGGTCGCCAGCGGCGAGCGACGCGACGGAAAGGCGATCGGGCGTGTGGCGCCCGAGCGGTTGCCCGAACGCCACGTGCTGGCGGGACTGACCGGCACGCAGAACGCCCTGGTGCTCCAGACCGATCTGCTCGGCGAGATCTGCATCACGCAACTCGAAGGCGGCCTCACCCAGACCGCCTACGCCCTGCTCGGCGACCTGGTGGCCGTGCGCCGGCGCCTGCGCACATGACTTGCGTTGCCCCGCCGCTCGATGGCATCACGGTCGTCGATCTGACACGCGTGCTGTCGGGGCCGTACTGCACGATGATGCTCGGCGACATGGGCGCGCGCGTCATCAAGATCGAGCAGCCGGGCCGCGGCGACGAGACGCGCGAGTGGGGTCCGCCGTTCCAGGGCGGCGAGAGCGCCTACTTCCTGAGCATCAACCGCAACAAGGAGAGCGTCGCGCTCGATTTCAAACACCCGGCGGGCCGGGCGCTGCTGGAGTCGCTCATCGCGTCGGCCGACGTGCTGGTCGAGAACTTCCGGCCGGGCACGCTCGACCGGCTGGGTCTCGGCTATCAGACGATTTCGGCGCGCCGGCCCGATCTCGTCTACTGCTCGGTGTCGGGATTCGGACAGACGGGTCCCAAGCGCGATCTCGCGGGCTACGACATGGTGCTGCAGGCGGAAGCCGGGCTGATGGGCATCACCGGGCCCGCCCACGGAGCCGCGTGCCGGCTGGGCGTCGCCGTGGCCGACATTCTCGCCGGGCTGCTTGCCAGCCAGGGCATCGTGCTCGCACTCTTCGCGAGGCAGCGCTCGGGCGAGGGACAGCTCGTGGATGTCGCGATGTTCGATTCGGTCGTCTCGCTTCTCAGTTACCAGGCGGCGCTGTGCCTTGCCGCCGGCGTGCCGCCGGTGCGCATGGGCAACGAACATCCGACGATCGTCCCCTACGACTCGTTCGACGCTGCCGATGGGGCGTTCGTCCTCGCCGTGGGAAACGACGACCAGTGGCGGCGCCTCTGCGACCTCGCCGGCCTCGAAGCGCTGGCGACCGATCCGCGCTTCGCGACCAACCCCGCGCGCGTCGAGCATCGCGAGGACCTGCGCCCGCTGCTGGCCGGGACGTTTCGAACGCGGCCCCGCGGGCGCTGGATTGCCGAACTGGGTCGGGCCGGCGTGCCGTGCGGGGCCGTGCGCGACATCGGCGACGTCCTCGCCGATCCGCAGATTGCGGCTCGTCGGATGCTGGAGACGATCGAGCATCGTACGGCCGGCTCGATTCACCTGCTCGGCCTGCCGATCAAGCTGGCAAAGACGCCGGGCAGCGTGCGGACGCCGCCGCCGCTGCTGGGCGAGCACACGCGTCGCGTGCTGCGCGCCGACCTGCGGCTGCCCGACGGCGAGATCGACGCACTCGAACGCGAAGGGGTGATAGCGTGCCGATGATTGAAGTGTCGGAGATCAGGAGACGGCTGCGCCAGGCGCTCGACAAGGCAAAGCGCGCGAGCGCCGAGCGCCGGGCGAGAGTCGACGCCGCGGCGCGCGCCTACGACGCCTTCATCGCGGACACGGCAACGCCCGTGTTCCGGATGTTCGCGGCGGCGCTCAGAGCCGAAAGCTACCCCTTCAGCATATTCACGCCGGCCGGCGGCCTGAGGCTGATGTCCGAGCGCTCGAACGACGATTTCATCGAGCTGTTCCTCGACACCGGCGCGGATCCGCCGATTGTCGCCGGGCGCGTCAACCGCGGACGCGGCCGACGGCTGATCACCTCCGAACGGCCGCTGCGGGAGAACACGGCCGTGGAACAGCTGACCGACGAGGACGTGACGGAGTTTCTGTTACGGGAGCTGGTGGCGTTCCTCGAACGGTAATCCGCAGATTCATGGGTCCACGGATTCACGCAGAGGGTACCCGTCCACAGATTCACACGAATTCACCGCAGATTATTAGGCAATCTGCGTGAATCTGCGCAAATCTGTGGATGGTTCATTCTGCGAGAATCTGCGGATCGGCTTACTCCGCGACAATCTGCGGAACATCGTCTTGCGGGCGATACATCTCTGCGGAAAACACCATTCGCTTCCACTCCAGTGAACGGCGGCCGAAGTTCAGGATCAGGCCTCGTTGGAAGCCCGTCGCTTTCAGGTAGTTGATCATCTGCGCCTGATCGATCGGCCAGATCTGCGCGGAGGCCTTCAGTTCCACCAGCACCTGGCCGAAGCAGACGAAGTCGACGCGGTAGAACGACGGTAGCACGCGGCCCTTGAACGTAATGTGGATCGCCACCTCCCTCTCGAACGGCACCTGGCGTTCACCGAACTCCTGAGCGATAGCATCCTGGTAAACCTGTTCGAGGAATCCAGGACCGAGCACGCGGTGCACGTCGAACGCGGCGCCGATGACCGCAAACGTGTGCGGATCACGAGGTGGTGATTCTGGCCGCATGCAGCACGCGACGCAAGAACGGCACCACCGCATTGAGAGGGCGAAAAGTCACGGAGTCCGACTTTCGCGCCGGCTGAGATTGCATTGTTTGCCCTGCGCGAACACAGCACCATTTTCACATTCTGCCACTCGGCCCTTACGTCTGCGCGCGTGCGCTTCGACGGCGGACCGCAAAGCGGTCCAGACAAGAAGAAATCTGCGTGAATTCGTGTGAATCTGCGGATCGGTAGTATCTGCGGGAATCTGCGGACCCGTGAATCTGCGGACTAGGCGAGGCGTTCCACGAACGACGTGTCGATCCCTTCGCGTTTGAGCAGCGCCAGAAACGCCTCACGGTCGAACGCCTGGCGGTAGGCTTCACGCGCATCGACCGTCCCGCTCTGCACGAACGCGACCAGCGCGTCGTTGAGCGGCACCATGCCGTGCTTGCGGCCGCTCTCCATCGCCGCCGGCAGCTGTTGCAGCTTCCCGGCGGCCACCAGCGTCGCGACCGCCGCCGTGTTGAGCAGCAGCTCGCGCGCGGCCGCGCGGCCGCCGCCCGTCTTGCGGAGCAGCACCTGCGCGATGACGCCGCGCAGCGACTCGGCGAGCGCCAGCTGCGCGCGATCCCGATCCTCGGGCGGAAACTGGTCGAGCAGGCGCGCCAGCGCACTGGCCGCCGTGTTCGCCGAGATTGCCGCGATCACCAGCCGCCCGGCCTCCGCCGCGTTCACCGCGAGCGCGACGATCTCGGGCGATCGCAGCTCCCCGATCACCAGCACGTCCGGGTTCTCGCGCACCGCGCCGCGCGCCACCGCCAGCCATTCCGCGCTGTCGCCCCGCACCTCGCGCTGGCTCACCAGCGACGACCGGCTCTCGTGCACGAACCTGATCTCGCTCTCGAGCGTGACGACGTGCTCGCTGCGCGTCCGGTTGATGGCGTCGACCAGCGCGGCAATCAACGTCGACTTGCCGCTGGCGCGCGGGCCGGCAACGAGGATCAGGCCGCCGGGCTCCGCGCACAGGCCGAGAATCTCGCGCGACAGCCCGAGCTGCTCGGCCGAGATCACGCGCGCCGGAATCAGGCGGAAGATGCCGCCCGGGCCGCGGTGGTCGCGGAAACTCATGCAGCGCACGCGGCCCACGTCCGGAACGTCGCACAACCACTCGGTCGCCTCGCCGCTGCGCAGCGCCTGGCGGCTGCGCTCGGGAGCCAGGTCGAGAAGCAGCGATGCGACATCGGATGCCGACAGCACCGGCTCGCCGTCAAGCACCGCGATCTCGCCCTCGACGCGAATCGACGGCGCCGACTGCGTCACGATGTAGAGCGTCGTCGCGCCACGCGCCGCCGCGAGGCGAAGCAGCCGATCGAGCCCCGCCAGCTTGCGCGCGGTAACCGAACGGGCCTGCGGCTCCTGGCGGATGGCGGTGCGGGCGAGCGGAAGGACGACGGCCGGCGCAGACTCGGCAACCGGCGGCGCTGATGCCCGCCGGCTGTTGGCCGTCTCCGGCTGGACGTCGGAGTGCGGCAACGCGGCCGCATCGCGGTGCCGGCGGATCTCGATCCAGATATCGTCGCCGCCCCGGGCGACCACCATCGTGAAGCGTTCGCCGGGCGCGCAGTGGGCCGGGGGAAGGTCGTACTCGACAGCGCCCATCTCCGCCAGCGCGCGTCGCGAGTCGGCTGGAAGCGCCTGGTCGATGATCGCGGTCAAGGCGTCGACCGTCAGCAACCGGGGGGACAGATCCACCGTCCCGGACGCAGCGATGACATAGGGTTTCTCGCCGACGTGCATCACCAGTGCATCGCCGTCCGACCGCAGAATCGCGCTGAGCAACGATTCGACCAGAACCACCCTGCCACTCCGAGTCTGTCGAGCCGGTCGCGCCCGGGGCACCCCAACGCGGCCGCCGCGCTCCTCGACGCCGCTCGGGGCGCCTTGAGCGATCGTCGAAAGGCGTCGGGGACCCCGCCAGGGCACCCCAACGCGGCTGCCGCATTGGGGACCCCGCCAGGGCACCCCAACGCGGCTGCCGCATTGGGGACCCCGCCGGTTCACCCCGGGCCGTCATGCGCACACGCGCCAGAATTCCGGCTCCCGGCGCCGAGACACAGATCAGCCCCTGCACGGAGTGTCGGCCGATCCGGAGGCTGCCTACAGGTCAGAACGTGAAAAACCGTGCAGTGACGAGAATTCCGCGGAACATCCCTAATGCCGGCTCATCGCTCGCCGCTCGCCACTCGCCGCTCGCCACTCGCCGCTCGCCACTCGCCGCTCGTCACTCGCCACTCGTCACTCGCCACTCGTCACTCGTCACTCGCCACTTCATAGATTCGGACCATCTCCACCAGCTTCGGCCCGCGGGCCTGGTAGGCCGTTGCGACCCGCTCCGAACGCAGGTATTGGAGCATGGCGGCGTCCGAGTAGTCGGGCGGCCCGATGCCGGCGGCGGCGGCGAGCAGGTCCCTGAGGCGGGCCAGCGTGAAGCTCTTGCGCAACACCACGGCGGGCAGCGGCACCAGGCGGAAGAGACGGCGAACGCCGATGGTCCGCCGGATGCGGAACGCGACGTAGATTTCGTTGCAAATGAAGTTGAACGCAGTTCCCGCCCGGCTGGCCGGCGCGTCTTCCACGCGCAGGAAGCCGACCTGTTCGATGGACGCGAGCTTCTCGAGCAGGAGCTGCGTGAAATCGCCGTCGCCAGACCAGCCTTCGCGATCGATTTGAACTGCGTTCACTGCCCACCCGCCCTACCTGCCCCACCTGCCTGCCCTGAGCGAGCGAAGCGAGTCGAAGGGCCCTACCTGCCCTTCGTGGCACAGTGCATCGCCATGAAGCCGCCGAACACCGGTTCGTAGGCGGCATTCTCGAAGCCCACCGAAGCGAACAGCGCGGCGACCGCCGTGCCGCCCGGATGAACACGAATCGTCTCAGGGATATAGCGGTACGTGTCCGCATCCCGGTGGAGGATCCAGCCGATCGCCGCGCCGACGACGGCGAGGTAGGCGAGGTAGGCGCCGCGAACCAGCTTGTTTCCCGGACGGTTGAAATCGAGCGAGAAGAATCGGCCTCCCGGTTTCAGCACGCGGAGGATCTCGCGCAGCGAGACGCGCATGTCGGGAACGTTCCTGATGCCGTAGCCGGTCGTTACGAGATCGAACGTCGCGTCGCGGAACGGCAGCGCCATCATATCGCCGACGAGGAAATGAGGATTGCACGTCGTCGGGAGTCCGGAGTCCGGGGTCCGGAGTCCGGGGCCGACCTCGGAGGCCGGACACCGGACATCGGACGACGTGCCGGCCGTTGGTCGGCAGCCCGCTTTCAGCCGCGCGAGTTCGATCATCCGCGGCGTGACGTCGAGGCCGACAACCGAGGCGCCTGCCCGCGCGATGGAGAACGCGATGTCGCCCGTCCCGCAGGCGAGATCCAGGGCGACTTCGCCCGGGCGCGCACGGGCGCGCTCGACGAGGCGGCGTTTCCAGGCACGGTCGCGGTTGAACGAGAGGAGAACGTTGACGAGATCGTATCGATCGGCAATGGTCGCGAACACGCGCCGCGTGTACTCGCGCTTGCCGCCCGGAGTGGCGAGAGCCTGCCGGAGAGGGACGCGCGGGCCGGCCATCCCGCTCCTAATCAGCCGGCCGCTGCGCGCCGGCCGGTCGATGATCCTGCAGCGCGGCGATCAGATCGCCCGGCGCGTCCACGATGAATTCGTCGCCCCTCAACTGGTCGCGCGGCACGTCGCGAAAACCAAAGCCGTAGCGCGCGAGGGCGATCGCGGTGCCCGCGGCCCGGGCCGTGCGGAGGTCGATGGCCGAATCGCCGACCAGCAGCGTGTCGTTCACGCCGGCGTCGAAATCCTCGATGAGGCGAAGAAGACCGTCCGGCGCCGGCTTGCGTGGATGCGGGCCGTCGCCGCCGAGGATGTCGCCAAAAAACGCGGCCAGCCCCAGACCCTGCAGGATCGTCTCGCTGAACTGGCGCGGCTTGTTGGTGAGGACGGCCAGCGCCGTCACCCGTGAAAGCTCGTCGAGTGCCTCGGGCACGCCCGGGTACGGCCGGGTGTGAACGAGCAGGCCCTGGCCGTACAGCTCCCGGAAGCGCGCCACGGCGTCGGGAGGCACGGGCAGAAGGCTCGCGGCGGTGAAGGCGCGCGCAATCAGCGTCTCGACGCCTTCGCCGACCATGTGCACGACAACATCGCGTTCGAGCGGGCGGCCGCCACGCTCCACAAGCAGGCGGTTGATGGCCTGTGCCAGGTCTTCGCGCGAATCGACCAGCGTGCCGTCGAGATCGAAGACGAGCAGCTTGAACACGGCGTTACGTCGCCTCACCGTAGGTGGCAAACGAGGTGGACGTTTCCCACACGCGGACCGCTACGACCGGCAGTCCCTGCGAGCGCGTGTGTTCGAAGATCAGTTTTGCGATGTGCTCGACGGTCGGGTTGCTCTCGACAACGAAGACCGGTTCGTTCAGCTGCTGCAGCGGGCCCACCAGCGGGTCGTCGTGACGCAGGATCATCTTGTGGTCGATCTCGCGATCGATCCATCCCTTGACGATCCGCTTGATGTCGCTGAAGTCGCAGACCATGTTGCGACCGTCGAGCACGCCGCTGCGCACCTCGATCTCGGCAACTGCGTTGTGCCCGTGGGGATGCTTGCAGATGCCGTCGTAATCCAGCAGCCGGTGGCCGTAGCAGAACTCGATGCGCTTGCTGACTGAGTACATGGCTCGATTGTACCGGAATGCCGGCCGGGGAATATCCGATGTATTGTGGAACATGGGCCGGGCGGCCGGGCGGCCGCCCTACTCGCTACTGACTACTCGCTACTGGCTACTGCCCATGACCGCAGACTGGCCCGACCCGCCGCCGACCGGGTCGCTCGTCCTCTGTTCGGGCGGCCTCGACAGCGTCGTGCTGCTCGCGTGGGCGGCACAGCGCGCGATGGCGCAGCCGGTGTATGTCAGGGCGGGGTTGGCCTGGGAAGCGCGGGAGCTCGAGGCGCTGCAGCAGCTCGGGCCGGCGCTGCCCGGGGCAATCGGTCCGCTCGCCGTCCTCGAGTTCGACGCCCGCGACCTGTACGGACCTTCCCACTGGGCGCTGCGCGGGACGCCGCCGGCCTATGACACGCCGGACGAAGACGTGTACCTGCCCGGGCGCAACATCCTGCTGCTGTCGAAGGCGGCGGTGTTCGCGGCGCAGCACGGCATCTCGCGAATCGTCCTCGGTCCGCTGGCGGGGAACCCGTTCCCGGACGCCGGGCCGGTGTTCTTCCGCGCGATGTCCGAGGCACTCGGTCTCGGCCTGGCTTGCCCGCTTTCCATCGAAGCGCCGTTCGCGCCGCTGCACAAGGCGGACGTCATCCGGCTGGGCGCGTCACTGGGCGTGCCGCTCGGCAAGACGCTTTCCTGCATGAATCCAGGGGAGGACGTGCACTGCGGCCTGTGCAGCAAGTGTCGCGAGAGGCGCGACGCGTTTGCGGAAGCGGGGATCGAGGACCCCACACGGTATCGGGAGCCGTCACCGCGAGCGACCTGAACCCCGGCAGGAAGTCGCGGACCTTCGGACTTTCGGACCTCGGACCTCGGACTGTCGGACCTACGATCTGGTGATCGTGATGCCGCCGTCGCCGGTCGTGACGCGCAGGATGCGGCCCCCCGCGCCGATCTGCCCGCGCACGGACCTCTTCGACAGCTCGCCCTTGACGGTCAGGCTGCTCACCGAAATGTTGCCGTCGCCCGTGCGCGCATCCAGATCCGCGTCGAACGGCTCGGGCACGTCGATCGTCACGCTGCCATCGCCCGAGTGGATGTCCCAGTCGTCGGCCATCTTGCTGCCGGCGCCTGCCCGCACGTGGATGCTGCCATCGCCCGTCCTGAGCCGTACACCCTCGAGCCTGCCGTCCGCGGTGATCGACCCGTCGCCGGTGTCGGCGTCGATGCGTCCGTCGACCCGATCGAAGGTGATCGTCCCGTCGCCGGTGTGCGCGCGCAGTTCGCCGCCGGTTTCGGTCACCTTCACGCCGCCATCGCCGGTGTCCAGCTTCGCCTTCCCCGTGACGCGTTCGATTTCGATCGCGCCGTCTCCGCTGTGCGCGTCAACGTTCGCCTGGCGGGGCACCGAGGCGATCAGCCGCGCCGATCTCGATATGGAGAAGCCGAAGTGCGTACCCTCGTCCGGGTGTCGCACCTCGAGGGTGATCCGATTGCCTGATTGCGTGGCCTTCACCTCGATCTGATCGACCGCCTGCTTGTTCGGTCCCCTCTTCTCGATCTCGATTGACACCTCCGAACGGTCCCAGGCGCGAATCTCGATCGCGCCGTCGAAGGTGGACAAGACGATGTCCGGCGTGCCCGACACCTGGAAATCTCTCTTCTCGCGCTCGACGTACTTCAACCCGTCCGAATGCACGCCGACGGTCACGTCACAGCCGGCTGCAAGCCAGCCGGAGACGAAGATGAGGACGAGCGGCGCCGGCAACGAGCGAACCGATAGACGCATATGTGCTCCTGCCGGGTTAGACGGCCCGATACAGGTCGAAGTTCAGTGCCCCCAGGCCCCACCCGTCTCTGCCGCGCGATTGACACGTGCGCGGCTCTGGCGAGGGCTCGCCGTAGCTCGCGCCCGGGCGCAAGCGGAGGCGGCTGACCAAAGTGTGACAAGACATCGGGCAGATGACCTAACTGGGGGCGGGAAGGGCAGAAAACGCCAACTTGCCGCCGATCCAGGTCTGGATGACGTGACAGGTCGAGTCGAGGACGGCAACATCCGCGACGACGCCGGCTGCGAGGACGCCGAACCCTTCCATGTGAAGCTCGCGGGCGGGCGTCGTCGAACAGAGCACCGCGGCGTCCACGGGGGTCAGACCCACCGGCCCAATCAGCGTCCTGAACGCCTTGTCCATCGTCAGCACGCTGCCCGCCAGCGTGCCATCCTCCAGGAACGAGGCCGATTCGTCGACCGTGATCGCCTGTCCGCCCAGTGTCACATGGGCTCCCGCCGGCAGGCCGGCGCCCGCAGTACCGTCGGTAATCGCCATCACCCGACCGGGCGTCTTCGCACCGATGGCCACCCGCATGACCGCCGGATGGACGTGGTAGCCATCGCACACCAGTTCGGCCGCGATCTCCTCGCTTTCGAGCATCGCGCCGGCAATGCCCGGGTGACGGTGCCCGATCTTCGGCATCCGGTTGAAGAGGTGCGTGGCCTGGCTGGCTCCCGCCGCGATCGCCGCGCGTGCCTGCTCGTAGTCGGCTGCCGAATGGCCCAGCGATACGTAGTGACCTCGCGATCGCAGCATCGCGATGAGATCCAGGCCGCCGGGTAGCTCCGGGGCGAGCGTGACGATGCCGATGTCGGCCTGGCCGCGCTCCATTTCGGCCAGTACGTCGGCGCCCGTGTACGACACCGAGGAGATTGGACCAGGTCCCATTCCCGAAACTGTAATCGGCGACGGCGCCGGAACTGGACCAGGTCCGGTTTTCGAATTTGTAATCGGCGCCGGGGGAAGGCGGAGGCACTCGACCGGTTGGGCGCCGCGGTAGTCGGGGTTGAGGAAATTGCTCTCGAGGTGCGCGGGAAGCACGCGCGCCGATTGCGCCGCAGGTGCCAGGCGTGCCAGGCGCACGGCGAGCAGAAATCGGTGCAGAACCGACGGCGAACACGCGACCGATGTGGGGCAGAACGCGGTCACGCCGTATCGCGGCAGCGCCGCGGCGATCGAGTTCACGGCGTGAGGACCGTCCAGCGAATCGAGGCCGAGAAGGCCGTGCACGTGCACATCGATGAATCCGGGCACCACGTAGTAGCCGTGGAGATCGAAATGCGTGTCGCCGGGCGCAGCGGCAATGCCCCCATCCCTGATTTCGACGATGCGGTCGCCTTCGATGACGAGGGAACCCGGGCCGAGAATACGGCCGGGAAGAACGAGGTCGGCGCCGGACAGGACGATCATTGTGTCGCCTGTTCTCCTGTCCAGTCCGGATGGACGTGCAGCTTGCGGCCTTCGAGCGGCAGGCCGCCCGGCTCGCGGGTATGCGGTCCGTGCGAACCGTTGTCCGCCGCCGTCTGGAAGAACGACCGGTCGAACCGGACCAGCAGCTTCGCGAGCAGCGCCTCGTCGGGACCCGACACGACCAGCACGCCGCCGCATTCGGCGGGCGGAAAGCGGCGGTCGTCCAGGTAGTCGCGGTCGAGCGTGATGAGCGTGCGACGCAACTGGCGGGCGAGGTGGAAATGCTCGGAGTCGGGAGCCCGGCGCAGGCCGTCGTGCTCCATCACGAACAGGACGTCCCAGTGAAGGCGGTCGCGCATGAACGAAACCAGACCGGCCGGAACGTTGGCGTCAGCGTAAATCCGGGGTTCCGGCGAGAACCGGTCGGCGAACGGACCGAGCTCGGAGGACAAGGTGCGCATGATCGCCTCCCGCGCCGACAGGGGCCCCCAGCGCCGTTCGACTTTACTCACGGCGCCCCGAGCTTGTCGAGGGGCGCGGCAGCCGCGCTGGGGTGCCTGGAAGCGAAGGCCTGGGAAGAGCTTATCACGCTGGGAGCGTGCCGAGTGATCGACGTCACGCTCCCAGTAAGCCGGCTTCGTCGGCGGCCGACAAGGAACATGGGAAGCCACGCAGCGAAGCGCAGCCCGTTTTCACGCACGATCTCGTCGGTTTGAGGCGGAGCTTCGCTGCGAGCCCGTCCGGTCGTTGTTCGGACGGGCTCCCCCCTGTTCCGTGGCGAGACACCAGCCGATACACCCAAAAGCCAATCCCGCGGCCGGGTACTGCCGTAGCTGACCGCGCAGTGGCACGAAACGCGACATGGACGACCTCACTTACTCCGCGCGACGGGCTGTCGCCAGCACGGTCCGGCAGGCCGAAACTGCCCGCGATCTCACGGGGCGGTTCCGGTTCCTCGTCCAATCGCCGCTGCGCGCCTCGATCCTGCGCCACCTGCACGCCAACGCAAACGACACGTACGACATCGAAACGCTGATGCAGATTTTCGGCCGGATGCGGCTGGACGTCGAAAACTGCGTCAACGAGCTCGTCAGCGCCTGCGTGGCCCGGCGCATCGACCAGAGCGGCGCCCTGCGCTATGGCGCGATTCGACCGCCAGACGAGACGATGGTCGGGTTGCTCGACGATTTCCTCGAGCGCCGCGCCTCGGTGTCCACCGAAGACCAGTCGCCGTCGGTCCAGCGCTTCCGCGAGATGATCGGCCGCGACGAGAAGATGCTGATCGTCTTCGAGTGGATCCGCACCGCCGCCAAGTCGGACATCTCGGTGTTGATCCTCGGTCCCACCGGCGCCGGCAAGGAAGTGGTGGCGCGGATGATCCACGAGCTCAGCCGCCGGTCGTCCGGGCGCTTCCAGGCGGTCAACTGCGCGGCGCTTCCCGACACGCTGTTCGAATCGGAGGTCTTCGGCCACGAAAAGGGCGCTTTTACAGGCGCCCACGATCGCAAGCCCGGCCGGCTCGAGATGGCCGACAAGGGGACGCTGTTCCTGGACGAAATCGGCGACCTGTCAATCATGGCGCAGGCCAAGCTGCTGCGCGTCCTGGAAGACCGGCGCTTCGAGCGCCTGGGTGGGAACCACCCGATCGAGGTCGATTTCCGCCTGATTTCCGCGACCAACCGCCCGCTCGACCTGTTCGTGCGCGACAGCCGCTTCCGCGAAGATCTGTATTACCGGGTCAACGCCTTCGCAATCCGGCTGCCGTCGTTGAAGGAGCGCCAGACCGACATTCCGCTTCTCGCACAGCGTTTCCTCGCGCGCTACTGTGCCGCGAACGGCCTGCCCCCCGACGGGAAGACGTTCTCGCGCGAGGCGCTGGAGACGCTGACCGTCTACTCCTGGCCCGGGAACATCCGCGAACTCGAAAGCACCGTCGCGCGCGCGGCGCTCTCCGCGCCCGGCCGCGCCATCCGGGCCACCGACATCGAGTTTCTCAACGCGGTGGCTGGTGCTCCGCAAGCCGGTTCCGATCGGTTGCCCTCGCTGGCCGAGGCCGAGCGTGCCCACATTCTCCGCATCCTCGAAGCCGTGAACTGGAACAAGAAACAGGCGGCCGATGTTCTGGAAATCAGCCGCGGAACGCTGTACCGGAAGATCACAGAGTACAATCTCGAGCCACGCCAGCCCGCCCGCATGTCGCGAAACGGAACAGACGCGGACAGCCGCTGACGGCCTGTCCCGACGCTAACACAGTTCGAACCAGCGCATTGCAGCAGGCGGGCGAAAGCGCTGCACGCGAAATGCACACGGCGTGTCAAATCTGAACGCCGGCTGTGCTGTAATAGGGCAACTTTCGCGCCGCGCAGAGGTCGGCGGCGCTACGCCGGTCGTCTCGCGTCGTCCAAGTGGCGGCGAACAGAAGAGTTATGCGCCACGTCGATTGACTGCTGAGGCGGCAGGACGTTTGCTATTCCCTACTTTTACCGGTCTCGGTGTCTTCCGGAGACCGCTGGTGCGAACGGAATGAACGATCTTCCGCGGCCAGCCAGGCTTTACGTCAGCGCCGTCATCGTCCTCGGCGTGTGCCTGCTGCTGGTCTTCGCGCCGTGGACCGGGTTCCAGCCGTATGCCCCGGGCGTCAGACACGGGTTCGCCCTCTTCTTCTGCCTGCTGCTGCTCTCGGGCATCTGCTCGGTCTTCAAGGTGAAGCTGCCGCTGGCGGGCGGCTCCTCCACGATGTCGATCTCCTACGCGGTGGATTTCGGCGCGCTGGTGCTGCTCGGCCCGGATATCGCGATGGTGATTGCGGCGCTGTCGGTGCTGAGCCAGTGCACGGTGAAGCCGAGCATCCGCAATCCGTTCTACAAAGTCGTCTTCAGCATGGCGGCGCTGGTCATCACGGTGCAGACCGCGGGCCGCGCCTATTGGGACTGGCTGCCTCGCCTGCTCGGCTCGGACGGCACCGCGGTCGTCGCGAGACTGGCGGGCGCCATCACCGTCTATTTCCTCGTCAACACGTTCCTCGTCGCCGGCGCCGTCGCCTTGTCGTCGTCGAAGCCGAAATCGATCCTCGGCGTGTGGAAGCAGAACTTCCTGTGGAGCGCGCCCGGCTACTTCTTCGGCGGCATCATCGCGGCGGTGGCGGCAAACCTGGTCGATCGGTCCGAGTACTACGTGGCGGTGTTCGCGATCGTCCCGATCTACCTGATCTACGGCGCCTACCGCGTCTACATGGGGACGGTGGCGGCCGAGCAGCAGCACGTTCGCGACATCTCGAACCTTCACCTGGCGACGGTCGAGGCGCTCGCGCTGGCGATCGACGCGAAGGATCAGCGCTCGCACACGCACATCCGGCGCATGCAGGTGTTCGCGGCGGCGGTCGGCCAGGCGCTCGGCATGAGCGGCGACGACATCGACGGGCTGCGCACCGCGGCGCTGCTGCACGACATCGGGAAGCTGGCGGTGCCGGAACACATCCTGTCGAAGCCGGGACCGCTGACGCCCGACGAAGTCAAGAAGGTGCGCATCCACCCGGTGGTCGGCGCGGAGGTCATCGCGCAGGTGCCGTTCCCGTACCACGTGGCGCCGCTCATCCTGTGCCATCACGAGCGGTGGGACGGCCGCGGCTATCCGTCGGGGCTGAAGGCCGAGGAGATCCCGCTCGGCGCGCGCGTCATCGCGGTGATCGACTTCTACGACGCGCTCACCAGCGATCGGCCGTATCACCCGGCGATGAGCCACGACGCGGCGGCGCGGCTCGTGCAGCAGGAGGCCGGGCGCGCCTTCGATCCGAACGTCGTCGGCAAGTTCCTGGAGCTGCTGCCCGAGCTGCCGGGGATGGTCGAGAGCAGCACGCAATCGTTGCTGCAGCCGCGCGTCATTCACGGCCTCTCGCCGCAGGGAACGCTCGCGCCCGGCGACCAGTCGCAGGTGCTGCAGAACATCGCGCTGGCGCACCGCGAGATCTACGCGCTCTACGAGATCGCGCAGGCGATGGGGACGAGCCTCGGCGTGGCCGACACCATGAAGCTGATCTCGTCGAAGCTGACGAGCCTGGTGCCGTTCTCGTGCTGCGCGCTCTACCTGTACAACGACACCAACGACTCGCTGCGATGCCGGTTCGCGACCGGGACCGACGCCGACATCGTGCGGCGCGTGGCGGTCAAGAACGGGCACGGCGTCACCGGCTGGGTGGCCCGCAACCGCCGGTCGCTGCTGAACGCGCGGCCGGGCGTCGACTTCGAGGCGTCCGACATCGGGCCGGTGCCGACCAAGCTGCAATCGGCGCTCGTCTGCCCGCTGGTGTTCAACGAGGAAGTGATCGGCGCGCTCGCCGTGTACCACACCGAGCCGTCCTTCTACAACGAGGATCACTCGCGGCTGCTCGATCGCGTGTGCGAGCAGGCGGCGGCCGTCATCACCAATTCGATCGTCTTCGAGAAGACCCAGCAGGATTCGCTCACCGACGCGCTGACCGCGCTGCCGAACACGCGGTTCCTGTTCATGCACCTCACGCGGGAGCTCGCGCGCGCCGAGCGGTTGAAGTCGGAGGTCTCGATGCTGGTGATGGACCTCGACGACTTCAAGGAGATCAACGACAAGTACGGCCACCACGTGGGCGACCGGGCGCTGCAGGAGGTTGCCTCGGTGCTGCGCACGGCCATCCGCCCCTATGACATCTGCGTCCGCTATGCGGGCGACGAGTTCATCGTCGTGCTGCCCGGCTGCGGCGCCGACGAGGCCGAGAACAAGCGGCAGGAGCTGCAGGCGGCCGTCGACGGCATCCGCCTGGAGGCGCGGCCGGGCAGGCTGATTCCCATTGGCGTCAGCGTCGGCGCCGCGGTGTTCCCGATCGACGGGGACGGCTACGACAGCCTGCTGGCAATCGCCGATGCCCGCATGTATCGCGACAAGACCCGTCGGAAGAAGTCGCGGATGCGTGCCGGCGGTCCCTCGGACGGCGAGGTGACCGTGGCCGGCGACCTCACCGACACCGACCTCCACCGCGCCGCGTCGGGGATTCTCTAGAATAGTCCCTGGTCCCTGGTCCCTGGTCCTTGGTGCGAGTCCTTGGTTCCTGGTCCCGTGTTCGCACCAGGGACCAAGAACCACGGACCGCACTAGGAACCAGGGACCAGGGACTAAGGACAATTTCTTGTTGCTCACACTCCCCGTTTTCGACGTGCGCATCGAGACGCCCCGCACCCGGAGCGTACGGCTGTCGCTCTCCGGCAACGTCTTCGAGTTTTCGGCGGGCCAGGCGGTCCGGGTCGGCCGACACGGCCAGTCGTCGCGGAAGCCGTACTCGATCGCGTCCGCACCCGAGCAGGCATGGCAACAGGATGCGCTCGACCTGCTGGTCCAGGTGGGGACGGATGGCAGCGCCGGTCCGCATCTCGGCGTGCCGGTGCCGGACATGGCGGTGGACGTCGAGGGCCCGGTGGGCGAATTCCGCTTTCCGGCCAGTCCAGCCGGCCGCCGCTTCCTGTTCGTGGCCGGCGGCACCGGCATCGCGCCGCTGCGATCGATGCTGTGGCACGCGCTGTCGACGTTTCCCTATCGCCAGTGCACGCTCATCTACAGCGTGCGCTCGGCCGACGAGTTCGCCTACGCCAGCGAGATGCGCGACCTCGCGCGACGCGGCAAGATCGTGCTGCGGCAAACGGTGACGCGCGAGGCAGACGCGCCGTGGACCGGCGATCGGGGACGCATCACGCCGGCGCACATCGCCGCGATCGTCGAGCCGGCGGATACGCTGTGCGTCGTGTGCGGCCCGCCAGCCATGGTGCAGGATGTCACGGCGTGGCTGCGCGATGCCGGCGTGCCGGAAGGACAGATTCTTGCCGAGGGGTCGGCGTAAGGCGGACCTGAAGGTCCGCCCTACGAGCCAATCTTCAGCGCGGAGCGAACGTCCTTCACACCCTGAACGGTGCGGGCCACCTGCACGGCGCACTCGGCCTCGTTCTTCGACCGCACCTCCCCAGACAGCGTCACCATGCCCGCAGCCGTACTCACGTCGATCCGTGTCGCGTTCACGTCCGGGTCGTTCAGCAGCGCGGTCTTCACCCGCGTGGTGATGGTCGCATCATCCATCGTCTCGCCGATGGTCTTGCCGCAAGCGAAGGCCACGAGCGGCAGCACCAGGGAGAGTACGAGGAGAAACGCCACACGTCGATCGCCGCTTGTCATAGTCGCGCCTCAACGAATCGTGCCTGGTGCTGGGTGCTTCGTGCATGGTGCATGGTGGCGCCGGACGTGACGCGCCGCGCGTCATTCAGGTAACTGCGCTCGAGAAGCGATCCGAGCACCGGGCACTCAGCACCGCGCGCAGCACCCAGCACCCTTGGCCCGTTACATCCCCATTATGTTGTAACCCGCGTCCACGACGAGCAACTGGCCGGTGATGGCGCCCGCGGACGCGAGGAGGAAGAAGGCGGCCTCGGCCACCTCGCTCGCGTCCACGTTGCGTTTCAGGGCCGCCCGATCGCGGTACACCTGCAGGATCTCCGAGAACCCCGAGATGCCGGACGCGGCCAGCGTGCGGATGGGTCCGGCCGAGATCGCGTTGACGCGGATGTCGTCCGGTCCAAGGTCCGCGGCGAGGTAGCGCACCGCGGCCTCGAGGCCGGCCTTGGCGACGCCCATCACGTTGTAGTTCGGAAAGACCCGCCGCGACCCGAGGTAGGTGAGCGTGACGATCGAGCCGCCGCCGCGCGCGCGCATCAGCGGCACGGCGCCGCGTGCCAGCGCGATCAGCGAATAGACGCTGACGTCGAGCGCCATGCGGAAGCCGTCGCGGCTCGTGTCCACGAAGCGCCCGGTCAGTTCCTGGCGGGGCGCAAACGCCACGGCATGGACGAGGTAGTCGAGTCCGCCGTACGCCCCGCCGATCGCCCGGTACACGCCGCGCACCTGCTCGTCGCTGGTCACATCGCACGGCAGGATCAGCGGATTGTCGAGAGACGCCGAGGCGGCGAGCTCGCGGACGTTCTCACCGAGGCGCTCGTCCGCGTACGTCAGGGCCAGCCGCACGCCACCGGCGGCGAGGCGCTGCGCGATCGCCCACGCGATCGATCGCTTGTTGGCGATGCCGACGACCAGGCCGTGCCTGCCCCGGAGATCCGTCATAGGAGCAACGTGTCGTCGTTCGGGCCGGCATCTGTCCGCGGCCCGCAATGGCATGACCGGCCGCAGAAATCGAGAGGCGGGAACGCGCTCGGCTACCTACTTCGGCGATTTCTTCCCGTGTCGCGGCGGCCGGCCCGAGGGACGATGCCCCGGGCGCGAGTGCTGGAGCGGATGATGCGGCCCGCCTGACGGCCGCGTGGTGAACCCGTCGCCCCGCGAGGTGTTTCGCCCGAACCCGCCGCGCGAGGGTGAGGTGCGCGGGCGGGTCATCGACCCCATGCCCTGCGGCCGGCCGCCACGCGCGTTCGAATTGCCGAACTTGCCGGGCTGCCGGACGGTGAACTGGGGCAGCGGTCGCTGCGCCGGACCCTCCGGCCGCGGCAACGTCGCCCGGATCAGCCGGCGGTGAACAGGACCGTCGTTGTCACCGTCCTCGCCGGCCTCCGGCTCTGCCTTCGTCCCGGCCTGCTCGTCGCCGGCAGCGGCCGTCTGCCCGGCAGCCGGTTCGGGCGCCTCGGGCTCGATCGGCGCAGGAGATGGTGCCGGCGGCTCCTCGACGGCCGGCGGCTGCGCGGCGCGCGCCGATTCGGGCTGCGCGGAGGCGAGCACCTGCTTGTAGAGTGCCGCGGGCGCTTCCTTCTTCTTGCGCGCCGAAGGCACCCTGGCGTGCTTGTACTCGTGTTCGGCGTCGCAGGTCGTGCAACGCGTCTGTTTGATTTCCGGGCCGACCATCGCCACGACCGCATGGTTCGTGATGCGGCGTTCGCGCGGACAGTAGTCGTCCAGGATGTCACCAAGCCGGGGCTGGCGATGCTCCATGAAAGATCCCCACAAGAGTGCTTGGGCGGGAAAAGAAGGTTACGCGCAGGACGCCAGATTGTAACAGAGCCATTTTCCTCGAAGCAACAGCTTCCCTCTACGAGGCCGCGCGGCTGGCCTGCGCCACCCACGCGCGCGTCTCGGCGACCGCCTCGTGCACGGCGGCCGGCCGGGTTGATTGGGGCGTTCGCCGCGCGCCCACCGACCGCTCCGGCGTCACCACCCCGAGCACGTCTTCCTCGAACAGATCGCTGAACCGGCGCCACTCCTCCAGCGACAGCGCCGCGAAATCGCGGCCTTCGGCGAGCAGCTGGCGGACCATGGCCCCCACCAGTTCGTGGGCGCGCCGAAACGGCACGCCGCGCGCCACCAGGTAGTCGGCGACGTCGGTGGCGAGCAGCAGGCCGCCGGCGGCGCGCCTCGCCCGCTCGACATCCAGCCTCAGGCTGGCAACGACCGAACGGGTCGCCGCCAGCGATCCGGCAACGGCCCCTTCCGCGTCGAACACGGCTTCCTTGTCTTCCTGCAGGTCCTTGTTGTACCCGCTGGGAAGCCCCTTGACGGTGGTCAGCCAGCCGGTGAGCCGCCCGACAACGCGCCCGGCTTTGCCCCGGACGAGCTCGAGCGGGTCGGGATTTTTCTTCTGCGGCATGAGGCTGCTGCCCGTCGTCACGGCATCCGCGAGTTCGAAAAAGGCGAATTCTTCGCTCGTCAGCACGATCAGGTCTTCGGCCAGGCGGCTGAGGTGCAGCATGACCAGCGCGCACGCGTGGAGAAAGGCCGCGACGAAATCGCGATCGGCTGACGCATCGATGCTGTTCCGGACGACGTCGGAAAAGCCGAGCCGGGCGGCAAGGCCCTGCACGTCGATTGCATAGTTGGTACCCGCGACGGCGCCGGAGCCAAGTGGCAGCGCGTCGGCTTCCGTCCGGGCAGCCGCGAAGCGGTCGTGATCGCGGCGCAGCGCGGCCGCATGCGCGAGCAGAAAGTGGGCGACCAGCACCGGTTGCGCGCGGCGCAGGTGCGTGTAGGCCGGCATGACCGCCTCATCCGCGTGCCCGGCCTGCTCGGCGAGCGCGCCGACGAGGCCCGCGATCCCGCCCTGCAGGTGAGGGATGCGACGGCGCAGGTAGAGGCGCAGGTCCAGCGACACCTGCTCGTTGCGCGACCGCCCGGTATGCAGCCGTTTGCCCGCGTCGCCGAGCCGCGAAACGAGCTGGCGCTCGACGAAGGTGTGCACGTCTTCGTCCGGCCCGTCGACGAATCGAGGGTTCGCGCGTCCCTCGGCCCGGATTGCCTCGAGCGCCGACACGATCGCCGCGCCGTCCTCGCGCGTCAGCGCGCCGGCCTCGGTGAGCGCCTCCGCCCACGCGATGCTGCCGGTCACATCGTCCTCGAAGAGGCGACGGTCGAAGGGAAACGACCGGCCGAACTCGAACGCGATGGCGTCCGGTTCGCCGTCGAAGCGCCCGGCCCACAGGGTCATAAAGAAGGCTTAAGGCTCAGGGCTCAAGGCTTACGGCCTGACCGGGCTTACAGCCTCCAGCCGGCTTGGGCCATCAGCCAGGGGTGGCCCTAAGGCGTAAGCCATAAGCCTTAAGCCGCTTGCGGCGCGTCAGGCGGGCGCCGCTGTGGACTGGCCTGCGGCGCTCGGAGATCGCCGCGCCGCGATCTCGACGGGCAGGCCCCAGATCTTGATGAAGCCCTCCGCTGCGGTGTGATCGAACTGGTCGCCGGCGTCGTAGGTGGCGAGCGCGTGCTCGTAGAGCGCGAACGGCGAGGTGCGGCCGACGACGAGGAGGTTGCCCTTGAAGAGCTTGAGCCGCACGGTTCCCGTCACGCGGGTCTGAACGCTGGCAACGAAGGCGTCGATCGCCTCGCGGGTGGGGGTGAACCAGAGACCATTGTAGACCAGATCCGCATACCGTGTGGCGAGATCCCGCTTCAACCGGTGCAGGTCGCGCGCGACGACCAGCGCCTCCAGCTCCCGGTGGGCAGCGTGCAGCGCGACGGCGGCAGGCGCCTCGTAGACCTCGCGCGACTTGATCCCGACCAGCCGGTTCTCGACGACGTCGATGCGGCCGACGCCGTGGGCACCGGCAATCGTGCCGACGCTGTGAATGAGCTCGGTCAGCGGCATCGGGACGCCGTTGACGGCAAGCGGCACGCCGGCCTCGAAGGCGACCTCGAGATAGGCGGGCACGTCGGGCGCGGCGGCCGGCGCCTTGGTGAGCGTGAAGATCTCCTCGGGCGGCTCGGTCCACGGATCCTCCAGCACCCCGCACTCGATCGAGCGGCCCCAGAGGTTCGCATCGGTGCTGTACGGGCTTTCGACCGTCGCCGGCACCGCGATCCCGCGCGCTCGCGCGTACTCGATCTCATCGGCCCGCGTCATTCCCCAGATGCGCGCCGGCGCGATGACCGACAGCGTCGGGTCGAGCGCGCGCACGCCGACATCGAGGCGCACCTGGTCGTTCCCCTTGCCCGTGCAGCCGTGCGCGATCGCCGTCGCGCCTTCGCGCCGGGCGATCTCCACCAGCTTCTTCGCGATGAGCGGACGGCCGAGCGCGGTGGCCAGCGGGTACTGGTCCTCGTAGAGCGCGTTGGCCTGGAGCGCGGGCAGCACGTACTGCTGCGCGAATTCCTCCTGCACGTCGATGACGTGGCAGGCGACCGCGCCGGTGGCAAGCGCGCGCTCGCGGACCGCGTCGAGCTCCTTGCCCTGCCCGAGGTCGAGGGTGACGGCGACGATCTGGGCGGTGTAGTGGCCGGCGAGCCAGGGGATGGCCACGGAGGTGTCGAGGCCGCCGGAGTACGCGAGGACGATTCGCTGCATGGGTTCCTGTCTCCCTTCTCCCTGCCTGGTCATGTGGCATCCGGCGTCGGCCGGATTGCCTCACCAGGAATCGGAAGGGACCCAGGAGCCGCGCCGCGCCTCCCCTGTCCTCCTTTCCGATTCCCGTCCTATCCGGTGGCGAGGCGCTCGAGGTGCCTGACGAGCGCCTCGGCCTGCCGCGTGGTTCTTGCGACGACGAGCACGGTGTCGTCGCCGGCAATCGTTCCCGCGACGTCGGGAAGGCCGGCGCGATCGATGGCGAGCGCAACCGGCTGGGCCTGTCCGGCGCCGGTGCGCACGATGACCAGGAACTCGACGCGGTCGACGCGCGTCAGGTACTGGCCGACGACGCGCTCGAGCGTGGCGGACGCGGCTTCCGGGTTCGCCGGCTCCTGGGAAGCCCGCTGGTAGGCGCCGTCGGAGGCGCGCTTGACCAGGCCCAGCTCCTTGATGTCGCGCGACAGGGTCGCCTGCGTCGCCCGGAAACCGAGGGCGCGCAGCCTGCGCTGCAGCATCTGCTGGTTCTTGAAGGGTTCCTGGTCGACGAGGGCGAGGATCGCCGCCTGTCGCTGAGCTTTCATAACTATGCACTACTCCGGAAAAATATGCAAGCTGCCGGCCGTCGATCGCGGGTGCGTTGTGCCGAGCACGCTGCACCAGGCACCCGGCACCCGCTGTTTCACCGCCGCGCGGTCAGACCTTGCGTAAGGTGAACGATCGGGTGCACCGAGTCAATAGCGGACAGCCACCCGCGGCGCACCCGCCGACCCCCGGCGGTCGACCGCCGACCACCAACTATCGACCGCGCGTGAACGCGATCGGCTCGCGGAACGCGTTCGCCGTCTTCAGGTTCCTGGAGAGCCATGCGCGCAGCGTCTCGGTCTTCGACGTCAGCAGCAGGTTCTGGCGGGAATCGAGCGCGCCTTCGAGCGCCGCCAGCTTCTTCGCCTTGATTGCGGAGGTGAACCAGTCGTAGTCCAGGACCGCGACCCTCAGATTGTCGCCGTCGTGCTGCAGCCGGCAGATGCCGTGGGCGGGAATCAGCAGCGGACTGCCCTCGAGGCCGCCGGCGGGGGTGAGATCGAGAAACAGCGCATCGCCGATTCTCGTCACGTACCCGACGAACCCGTACGACGTGCTCTTCGACGTGTACGTGAGACGGTACGATTTCCACTCGCCGCGCTCGACGACGACCGTGGCGCCCTGCTCCAGCCCCTGCCAGGTTCCTGCCAGCGTCTCGTCGACTTCGAGCGAGCTGTCGTCGTAGATCGGTTGCAGCGAGGTGACGAGGCAGCCGGAGGACAGGCAGGCGAGCGCAAGCAGAACCGCGAGGCTCGGGAGACGGGCGCGGGCAAGCATGTTCGAGTGTCCGAGCGTCCGGACCGGCACGTCACAGCGTGGCGGCGCCCTCCGGGTACTGCAGCGCCAGCCGCAGCTCCTTGGCCAGCGATTCGACCGATGTCCCCGCGCGGTGCCACTGGCCGTCGGTCTCGAAGCGCAGGTCGCCGATGCGCCGGCCCCACGGCGAAATGACGCGGCCGATGGCCCGGTAGTCCGTCCGGTCGACGTGCTCCTGGTCCAGCCGCCGGACGACGTCGGGCGCCACCCGGATGAACGCGCGAAGCGCGGTCGCCGTCTTGATGGCGTACTTCCGGCCGTTCCAGGCGGCGGTGAAGACCTGTGCGATCTGCTTCAGGTAGTTCAGGAAGAAGATCCTGGCTTCCTCCTTGAAATCCTGCGATTTGCGAGGTCCGCCGAAGGCGTCGGCCGCCAGGAGCCGCTTCAATTCCTGCGCGAGCGGCGCCTGCGCGACGCGGCCGTGCCCCACGCCGAGCAGCTTGATCTCCCCGAACAACGGCGAATCGTCGCGCTCGTTCAGCGTCCGCACGATGTCGTGCGCCGTGGCCAGGTTCTCGTCCCGATAGAGCTGGCGGCCGGACAGCGTCACCAGGTGCGACGCGTTCAGGCGCGTGTGCTTCGCGTTGATCGTCACGAACATCTGGACGACGTGATCCTCGGGCAGCTGGTCGAAGATGATGGCCGGCACCGCGAAGTCTTCGCCGTCGAAGCGGTCGATGTCGGCGTGCAGCGCAAGGAGCCGGTGCTGGCCGTCGATCGCCCGCAGCATCCCTTCGCGCTCGGGCACCTTCAGCGTCCCTATGCGCGAGTCGGGACCGTCGGCCGGCACGAACGTCAGGCGCTCGTCGCAGGAGATGATCACCGCGCCCGGGATTGACGGCAGGTCGCGCGCCTGGCGGCACTGCTCGTAATAGGCGATCAGTTCCTCGATCTTCCGCCTGATGATCTGGCGCTGGTACGCCCGCTCGGTCGAGGCGATGCGCCGCTCCAGCAGGTCCCAGTTGATGGCCGTCTTGCGCGGCCGATGCGCGCCCCGCGTGGGCGCCTGCCCTTGCCCGCCGTAGCTGAGGACCTCGAAGCGCACGAGCTTGTCGATGTCTTTCGCGGTCAGCGAAGCCTGGTAGAACTGCACGCCGAACTGCTGCATCCGGATCGCGGCAACGTTGATCATGTGTATAGCTTTGCTCGTTTCTGGCCGTTGGCCGCGGATTCTACCGGCCGGGGCCACCGTTTCAAAGCGCTTTTTGCACAAATGCGGTCGCGGGTGGCAACGCCTGGCCGGAACGGACCATATCTTGCTCCATTTTCGCCCGTGATTGGTTCGGAATCGAGGAATCGCGGGACGCCATCTCTGCCATTGACCCATCGCCCCACGGCCGAGGCACGGTTGGACACGCAAGTGAAGTCCTTTGAACACAACGGCATAGGGCCAGTGACCTACCTCTGCCACCGTCCTGCCGATACGGTGTGAACGTCAAGGCCCGCGCTACGATCGCGAGCTTGTCACGGGTGGGATCCGGCTTTAGCCGGATTGTGGTCCTGTGGGATCCGGCTTCAGCCGGATTGTGGGCCATCGATGGGGTCAGGTCTGGAATCGACGGTTTTTTCACGCCTGACCCCTTGCGGACGGGTGCCAGGGGCCGGTGCCACGCGTGAAGAAACCGATGG
>Ga0315282_10000427_pt1 | contig 83362 bp, 78 predicted proteins | sample YL17G07_20_MG_FD_203693 | JGI IMG/M metagenome (GOLD analysis project Ga0315282, IMG submission 203693) | Sediment microbial communities from Yellowstone Lake, YNP, Wyoming, USA - YL17G07_20 | ecosystem: Environmental > Aquatic > Freshwater > Lake > Sediment | place: USA: Wyoming | collected...
ATATACCGCGCGGTTGATCAAAGCAGAACCGGCGGTTATCTAGCCTACATCAAATAAAGGTGGAAACCACCACCTTAAAACCGTAAGGCCATTCCTTAAACAAGAATGGCCTTTTTTCTTTTCATCACTTGTTATTGGATTTCAATATCCGAAATAATTAATTAATTTATATAGAGGTAAATTTTTCCAAGAGCTATAAATGAGAAAACGATTATTTTTATCTGTATCCTTATTAATACCTGCAATTAGCTGATTTGGATCATATATATCAAATAACCATGCAAATTCAGAATATGCAAAATGTTTTTTCAAAATTAAATATTCAGCATATAGTTTTTTATGATCATAGTAACTTAATGACTTAGTTGGATATTTTACATAACCCCTAACCATTTCATAAAATTTATGAATCTCTCGGGGTATTTTTTCTGACAGTGTTTTATTGCCAACTTTTGCAGCATTTAATAGCGTTTGCAAACCTCTCTTTATGCCATCTAAAAAGTTATTTTGGTCGCCCTTTTCTGTTAAAATCGCGGCAAATTGTGGTAAGTTGTACCTGCAAAAACCAAGCGGTGATTCTGCGCTTAAAGATTGCCTACTCTCATTGTCCCAAAAATACTCATTATATATGGTTATATTAGGAATCATTAATTTGGACAAAACATGAGAAATTGAAGTATCGGCAGTAAGAGCGCAAGACACCCCTCTTTTTAATAATTTTTTTCCAAGATCAGATATATTATTATCAGATAAAAAAATAGTATTATTCAACAAGCTTCTATATTCTTCTTTTTTTGTCCTTAGAATCAATTTATCTATCCAATCATTTTTTCCTTTTGCCGCTCCGTATCTACTTGAAATAATAAACCTAACATTATTATTTCGTATTAAATCAATTGCAATTTTTAAAAATAGCTCAACTTTTATTTCTTTTGAATAATCCGAACTATAAGGATTAACAAATATTTCTGAAACCACGTTTTTTCTCGATTTATTTCTTTTTCCATAATTGTAATATTGTCTTTCAAAAAACGGGTCCAGACAATCATCCATATAATCTTCAATATTTTTATTTCTGAGCAACACGTCTTTCCCGCTAAAATGATAGGCGCTTACCTTACTCTTTTGATAATGGATTATTAAATTTCTGCCTGGCATAAAAATGACTACGTTTTTATTGTTTACCATCCTTAGCAATTTCAGATTTTCACCGAAATGATTATCAATTAAGTCAGGCATTATTATTAGGCTATCATCAACACACATCTTTTTAAAAGTATTCCAGTCTTTTTTATATGATTTGTGGAATAAATTTAGATGTCTAAAAAATCTGGATAACACCACAATATTTGTTACGTTGCTTTGCGTCCGAAATTGCTCTAAAAAATATAGACCGGTAAATGCGTCTCCGATAAAATGATAAGGATCAATATAAATTATTTTATTCTTTTTCTTCAATAAATTAGTCGATATTTTTCTGAATTTTTTAATCTTATCCACAACTATCCATTTTTTATTTTCAAGGGAACCCAAAAAAACTTTTTTCAGATAATTTCTTTGCAGTTTTCTTAAAATTTCTCCCCTGATAAATAACTTTATTTCAAAATTGCCGACAAAACTATTCAGCAAATCGACCCGATCTTCAGAAAATATCGGAAACGGATAGCCCACATTTAAAATAATCTTTTTTATTTTGGCTGGACTTAGAACCATTACCACAGTATCCGACAACTCGACGATACTATATCCTTTTTTGCTTTTTTGAAAGCAATCGACTATAATAGAAATTGATTTCTTTTGGTTTTTTATAAAAGATTCAAGCTTGCCTAATAGATAATTTATTTCGCTATCGGTGAGCCCATGAAACCGTGTATCAGCTAATTTATCGATAAATTTAGTCATAAAATTATTTAATGATATGGTGGAAATTTTACATCCAACAAACAGTGAATCAAAAAAAGAGGACACTGAAATTTCACTCATGCCACATTCTTCCAGTATTGATTATACCAACACCGGATGGGAAAAAATAAATATTGGCGAGAAGTTACCCGAACTCATAAAAAGCGCGGGGATTGATGGTGAAATTCTGAATTACATCGAACTTAGTGGCGGATATTTCAACAAAGTTATAATGACAGAAACGGCATCAGAAAAAAGTGTTGTTAAAATTTCTCCTCTTTGGAACAAGGGAGGTTTGGCAAGAGAAAATTTTGCCTATTCTAATTTAAAAAACAAATCTGGAGAATTATTCAAATTACCTAAAATATATTCATACGTCTCGGAAGACAATAAAATAATACCCGATCATGAGGCATTGATAAGGGAATATATTGAGGGTAAAAAACCGACGGATAACGAGCTTGACTCCGAAAAATTCCATGAAAAGATCGCTTTTTCCCTCGATTCAATTCATAGTGTACCAATGAAAGGTTATGGATGGCTAAATAAAGAACTAACAGGGAAAAATAACTCTTGGCATGATTTTCTTACATCTATTGATAATCTAGACACAACAATAAATAGTGGATTACTACAAAAAAACGATATTGATTGGGTAATAAATAAATTAATCAACGAGTGTGACAATGATTTTGATCCTGTTTTATTGTATGGCGACCTTAAACCAGAAAATATCTTGATTAAAAATGGGGATATATATTTAATTGATTTTGAAAATTGTTTTTCCGGACACAAATATTATGATATCGGGATTGGTTTATCTTTTATCCCGCAAATATGGAAACATTTAAATATATATTTAAAAGAAGCTGAACAAAAAAAAGCAAAAAAACAAATAATTTTATACGCCATGAGACATGCGATAAGTTGTCTTGGGCACAGAATAAATATAGGCGACAGAAATGAATCGACCGTCGCAACTAAACGGTTTTTTGAGTTAAAAAAACTTTATGAAAGTGAAGAGAGCTAAGCATTATTTCTTGTTGAGTACAAAGACCAATTTAACATTGGATAAAAACAACATTCAGTACAGCAAGGACAGCTCTCGTACTTACCTAAATCTTCGATATTTTTTATAAAAATTCCTCTCTCTAAATCTCCAATTTTTCTTGAGCTGTTAATACAAGGATAGACCGACCCATCCGGTCTAACCAAAACAAAAATATCGCCAGCATAACACTTTTTCATCATCGGCATAGAATTACTCTTGAAATATTTGATCTGAGCTTTCATGAATAGATCGGTTGTGCAATATTTTTCCATAAAATCGATAACTTCACGCCGTTGTTTTTCGCTAATATCTATTTTTTTGTTGGCACAATTATGATAGTAAGTATCATTTTTCCATACCTTTCTGAAAGAATAAGTGCTCCCAGTTTCTTCGGCTATTTTTTTAATATGATTCAGGCTTTCTTTATTGCTATTGGCAGATGTTAATGTCATTGAAATTATCGAGTGAATATTAAGATTCGTCTCTTTGCAAAGCCTTATCGTTTTGATGGCAGAGTCATAATTATCAATACCTCTCACTTTTTTGTTAGTTTCTTTATTGCCTTCAATAGAAATACACGCATAAACATCTTTGATACACTTGGAATAACGTAAAAATAAATCTCGAACCTTTTCCGGATTTGTTCCGTTGGTGCTCAAAAAAAACATATGCACTTTTGGCATATTATCAAGCATGACATCGATTATTTCAGTAATATCCTTTCTTTGAGTGGGTTCTCCTCCCGAGATATTCAGGTCTTCTGTTTCTCTGAACTCTGGTTTTGAAAAAAGTTTTTTGTATTCCGCAACCGTCATCTCTTTTTCAAATGTCTTCGTATTCCATATATTACACATCATGCATCTACTGTTGCATTTATTTGTAACCAATACTGTTACGTTTTTTATCATAATATCTTTAAAATTTAAAGTTTAGAGGGCAATTTATAATTGGGATCATTATACATTTTAAACTGCCTATAGACCTTAATTTTCCTTTTGCCTGTCTTTATATCCACAAAAAGATTGTTAAGTTCAACAATTAAATCATTTCGCTGATTATTAAGTATTTCAAGTCTTCCTTGACAGTTTTCTATATGTTTTTCATTATGAGCTTTTAATTGAGCTTGCTCAGCCAGATGAAATATTCTTAGATTAAGTATGGTTATTTTATCAATAAGGTTCCCGATTGTTTCCATAAGTATTACTTAAATTTTTATATTTTGTCAGTAAATAACTCGTCAATCTTTTCAATAAGATCGTTTCTCCTTTGATTTAGATCATCAATCGACCGTTTGGCAGTTGCAACTTCAGTGTCATCTTCTGAACGAGCTCTATCTTCTTCGTGCCATAATTTAATATTTATAGTCGATAATTCATCTATAAATTTACCTAACATAAAATTGATTTATGATTAAAATTATTATTTATCTAGTTTATCTTCCCATTTTATTGCCTCTCCCCAAACTATTTCTCTTTGCTTTGGCTTGAATGAAAAACAAAGTGGCAAAAGGTTCCCGCATTTCATTCCTTTTAACTGACTCGTACATGGCGTAAGTGCAGATAAATTGTGATCAAGCAACTCGTTGGTAAGCCCTTCTTCCCAGACTATTTTCTTATCATAAAATTTAGCGACACAGTATTTTGAACTTACAAGACCAGAGCAAATTCTTATCATTCCATCCGAATGAACTAAAACTCTCTCGCCTAATTTTGCTGCGCAATAACCATAGTAATTTGGGTTTTTGAAAAACCCTTCCTTGGTCACAAAATGTTGAGGATTTCGTACGTGTATTTTATATTTACCTTCTGCAATGTTATTATTTATTTCTTTATATATTTTAACCCACTCTTTCCATTTTATCGCAGTCTCTTCAGTCCATACATCCATTGGAAATCCATGCTTAAACAGTACATGGAAATTTATCTTTTCTGCTCCTAATTTTTCTGTAAATTTTATCATCTTATCTAAACCTAATTCTCCATTGTCATCTCTTTTGATAAGCGCGGAATGAACACAGGTAGTAATATCAACATTATATCCAAGATTAACAGCTCGCTTTATATTTTTTATAACTTTCTCAAAAGCTCCCTCACCTCTTAATATATCGTTAGTTTCCCTAGAATAACCGTCAATACTAAAAGAGATCTCATCTAATAATTTCATCCCCTTATTAGCCAAAAAATCATCTTCATATTGTCCGTTGGTATCCATTCGTATATATTTGTATCCCATATCTCGCATGTCCTTTATCAATTCCATCAATTGTTTATGTTTCGGGTCGCCATAAAGCGCCGGCTCACCTCCCATTATTGTTGCCTTTATAGCACCCAGTTTTTTAAAATCAGCTGCCAGTTTTTTAAGTTCTCCTAAACCAATCTCTTTGCGCTTCATTTGAAACACCAAGCTGGGTTTGTATAAACATTGTTTGCACCTTAACTGGCAATCATCGGTAATGTAAAAAAAAATTTGCTTCAATCTCTTGTCGAAGTACTTTATAAATTTATCATCAATTTTGTAATTAAATCTTTCCCTTTTTTTACATTTCATATGTTTCGTTATTAATAATCAAATTCTCCTATTACGTCTTTTTTTAACTGTTTATAATAATTTTCCATAAAATCTAATCTTTTTTTGGCTATCTCTTTTGCTTTAACCGTGAAAAGATTTTCTGGTATCTTTTTTATTTTTATTTCAAATTCCAAATTAGGAGAATGTTTTGAAATATCTTTTATCCTTCCTTTAGGATTAGCTCCCACAAGATTGTCTTTTATGTAATCATTAACCAATAAATTATTATAAATACTTTGTTTATACTGACCAGCTATCATATAAGACCTGGCGATACCTATCGATCCCAAAATATCAATTTTGTCCGCATCAAATAAAATTTTGGCCTCTAATGTTTCTGGCCTGTTATCCCCTTTAAATCTATGAGTTCTGATACAGCGAATTATCTGATCCAAATTTTCACTATAGCCTAATTCCTCTAAAATCTTCTTAGCCATTTCCGCTCCTAATAAGGCATGGTCTGTATTTCCCGAATTGTCCTGATCCTCTTTAACTTTGGCAATGTCATGTAATAAGGCTGCGGTTTTTAAAACGTCGAGATTTACCGATAATTCATATTTTGTCAAATATAAACAAAGCCTATACACCCTTAGTACATGCTCTAAGTCATGAGCCGAGCAAGATAATTCTTTAGTTACGACTTCCTGAATTTTTTCATACTTTTGATTCATAATTTTATTTATTAATTAAAAGCCTCCGCAGGAATTCTTTATCTTCTGATTTAAATATGCGATTGGCTTATCATGCATTAAACATTATATCTTAACGGAAAAACACCTATATGTCAAATCCCATAGATAAAATATTTTTACTTACTCTTTAGCTATAATATTACAATACTGCTTATAACCGAGATTTACGTTGATTAGTCATTTGATTAACTATATATTTCCCGGTTTAAGATTATCTTGTCCCAGATACGGCTCACGCTATAAAGCGCATCCTTGATTTCACTAGAGGACATCGTCTTCGTATCGCCAAAAATGATATATTTTGTTCCACTCGGGTAAATTAAGGTAAGATCCGGAGAAACAAATATGAAAGATTCATCCCGACTTTCTGCCGGCCTATAAGAAACATTGATCTGGGGAAATGTTTTTTTAATAAAACCGATAGCGTCTTCTGCGTCTTTTTTAGTGACACTATTTTCAGTTACAAATTTATAGCTAACATCAGAAGCGTCGCTAAATTGATTACTAAACTGATATAACCTCCAGATATCGGGACGATATCCGGTTTGATCTTCAAAAATCAATTTTCCAAGCTCAATAAGGTAATTTTTATTTTTCTTTGTAATTACTGTGGCTAGCTTAATTTTAGCAGTCTTTTTATCCAATCTTCCATAATACTCTAAAAATTTCATAATTTTTTCGAATTGATAAGCCCCGCCCTCCCCGGTCATCATCTCATTGAAATCTGCGGTCGGACTATCAAGCGATATACTAATCCAAGAAATATAAGGGGAAAGCTTTTCCCATCGCTCTTTCAATAAAACACCATTAGTAGAAAGATAAATTTCGAAACCTTTTTCTTTCGCATATCGCGCAATATCAGAAATATCTTCCCTCATTAACGGATCTCCTCCCGTTAAAACAACCCTTCTTAATCCAACATCATATAATTTGTCGAGTAATTCAATAAATTGTTGCGTCGATGCTTCAAAGCCTGTTTTTGGCACACAACATTTTTTACATCTTAAATTACATCGCCATGTTACCAATATATCCACCGCTAATCGGCTTAGATTACTATTTTTCATATCTTTATAATTTCAATTAATTTGTATACAGATATAACAATAAATATATCATAGTGAGAATTATTTTCAAGCGAACGATTAAAAAATTTAAAAAAGAGTCTAGCTTATGAACTCGCCAGACCCTATCCGATTATCATTGACTCGATTTTTTTACTCCTTTTTTAAAAAGACTTTTTAGTGATAAAAACTCTTTCTTTTCCTCAATGATAGTCTTATGAAACAATCTTTTGCTCCAAAAAATTTTGTAGCCTTTTTTTCCGCGCCTGGAAGAAATAATACGGTATTCATTACCGACTATTTCAAGTGCACAGCAATTTTCCAGAGCTATTGCCACTCCATAATTTTTTTTCATCATATCTTTAAGTGTGCTTTTTCTTTCCTTTCCGACATCATAATGCGAACAATTAAAGGCATTTATAAAACCCAACCCTCTTACCTTTATATGCTTACCTTTCTGATTTCCGAACTTCCTTGAATCACTTTCGCCTTCTTTAAACCAACAAATGGAGCCAGCGCTTACTCCGGACAAGACGATGCCTTTTTCATATGCTTTTTTCAGAATTTTATCAACCTTAAATTTCCTCCACAATTTCATCATTCTCATGGTGTTGCCGCCACCAACATAGATAATATCCGAGTTCAAAATTTTCCTTGAAATTTCGTTAGCAGTTAGTCTTTCCCTAATCAAGCACAGCGAATCAATTTTGCATCCCAACCTTTTTCCGAAATGCTTTTTGACTGTCTCAATATATAACTCAGCGTCACCGGAAGCGGTTGGAACTAGCAGCAGCCGAGGATGTTCTTTGCCGCTTAGCCTGATTATTTCCCGGTCGATTTTTGTTGTTTCGATAGGATATCCCGGGCGACCAATTTCACCACCCCCTATAGCAATTATTTTGCCCATGACAATGTCTCCTTCCCATATTTAATTTTAAAGATCTTAGTTTTTGTCGTCTTGCTATTTTTGTCCCGACTTTTCATATCATTTAGCTCGTTTATGTATAATCAAATCCTGTCTCAATTCGGAAGGTTTCGGTATTGATTTTAATATCTATTAAACGCCACCTTCCTTATTTATAGTAATGAATTTTTTACTTTCTTATCGAACAATTCCTTATAAGTAAGTCTACGGTACACAGTACATCGAACTTTACATTTTAACGGATAAACATCCGAAATGTCAATCTAGCGAAAATATCGCTTGATGTCTTGTTATGAGTTTCACCATATTAAGATCTATAATTTCTTGGCTGCCCAATGCAATCGGTGGCTGGAGAGAATTATACCCTTATTAGTGGTTAACCTCTTTTGTATTTTAATTATAGCTGCTTTATCTTTTTTTAAATTAAATTCTGGGATAATCGGTGCCCTTTCGAGTAATACAATTACTGCCTCGACATTCGGAAAACTTTGCCAAAAAATAAAACTTTTTAAAAATATTAATTTGGCTTTAGTTTTAAGTACTAGTTTTTTGATCGAATCAGACCTATTCTGGCGGATAGGATAATTCTGACCTCTGCCGAAAATTTTTTTAAGTTCCAGTTTGTCTCTCTCGCCGATCGTTTCTTCGATAACTATACCGCCCTTTTTTAATACTCTTATGCTTTCGGAGATTAGTTTTAAATTTTGTGATAAAGGGCCGCGTGAGCAATAAATAATATCAAACACGTCATTGGCAAATGCCAAATTTTTAGCATCAGCTTTAATGAAATCAAGGTTAGAAATTCTTTTCGATCGAGCTTCTTCTCTGGCGGTTAATAAATATTTTTCGAATAAGTCTATTCCTGTGATTTGCTTAAAATATGGTGCGAGTTGAATGGCTAATTCACCCGACCCGCAGCCCAAATCCAAAACTTTTAATTCTTTATTGGCGTAATGTTTTACCAGACTAAAGAAATCGTACTTTTTCCCTTTTACGACTTTTGCGCCTGTTTTGAATTGATATTTTTTGAATTTTTCCGAGTTCTTTTGGTAAAACTTTGCATAATTTTGTTTCATATTCCTAGTATAAATTAATATTCCAATTTATACAAATTTTGACTTATATTTAAAGTTTTTATATGATTAACTATATGCATCAATCTCAACTTTTCACTAAAACTTCTAAAACCGCGCCCAAAGACGAAGTTAGTCTTAATGCGCAGCTTTTGACGCGAGCTGGTTTTATCGATAAACTCATGGCTGGGGTTTATACTTTCCTGCCCCTTGGGCTTAGAGTAATAAAAAAAATTGAACAGATTATTCGGGAAGAAATGAATCAGATCGGCGGTCAGGAAATAAATATGCCGGCCATGCAGCCCAAAGAAAATTGGGAAAAAACCGGACGCTGGGAAGCGATGGACGATCTATATAAATTAACAGATGCTTCAGGTCGCGAATTTGCTTTAGGCCCGACTCATGAAGAAGTAGTAGTGCCGTTAGTAAAAAAATTTATTAAATCTTATAAAGACTTGCCGCTTTATCTTTACCAATTTCAAACTAAATTCAGAATGGAACTGCGTTTCAAATCAGGACTACTGCGCGGTCGCGAATTTTTAATGAAAGATTTATACTCTTTTCATTTAAGCGAAAAGGATTTTAACTCCTATTATGAAACAGCCAAAACAGCTTATTGGCAGATTTTTGCACGGATTGGTTTAAAAGAAAAGACACATTTAACTTTTGCTGCCGGTGGCACTTTTTCAAAGTATTCTCATGAATTTCAAACGGTCAGTCCAATCGGCGAAGACACGATTTATATCTGCCAAAAATGTACTCAAGCGATTAACAAGGAAATTAAAAATGAGGTCGCTCAGTGCCCGAATTGCGGAGCCAAAGATTTTACCGAGAAAAAAGCCATAGAAGTGGCTAATATTTTTACTTTAAAAAACAAATTCACTAAACCCTTTGACTTAAGCGTAGTGGACGAACGAGGCAAAAAACGTGAAGTTATCATGGGCTGTTACGGCATCGGTTTAAGCCGGCTGATGGGCACGATCGTGGAGGTTTATCACGATGACAAAGGCATGATCTGGCCGGAAACGGTCGCGCCATTTAAGGTCCATCTTTTATCGCTGGATAAAAACAAAGAGGCGGAAAAAATTTATCATGAATTAATAAAACAGGATATTGAAATTTTATATGATGATAGGGCGGTTAGCGCGGGCGAAAAATTCGCTGACGCGGATTTAATCGGTATTCCTAATCGGCTAGTGGTGAGTGAAAAATCTATTAAAGCAGGAGGAGTAGAATTAAAACGTCGCGCTCAAGAAAAAACCGAGATTATTAAACTGAATAAAGTTATCGAAAAATTAAAATAATTTCCCTATAAAAACCGCCCAACAATTTACTAGGCGGTTTTTTAATTTATTTTTCATTTTTTAAAATCACCATGGGGTTTGGCCCGCCTACCAGTGAGGCAGGAGTGCGTCCCTGAAAACTCACCTCACCGGTCTCGCTTCGCTCGACACCCTCTCCTAATTAGGAGAGGGTAGGGTGAGGTTTAATAAATCTCCAAATACTGCTCGTGTTCCCATTTGGAAACATTGGTTTTATAACTATCCCATTCTAACATCTTGGCAGTTATAAATTGTTCATAAATATGCTGGCCTAAAGCATCGCGAACTACCTCATCTTTTTCCAACTCGCGCAAAGCCTGCAATAAATTTTCCGGCATATTGTTTACGCCCCGCTTGGCCGCTTCCTCGTCGCTTAGATGAAAAACATTTTCTTCCACGGGTTCGGGCGGCAGCATTTTATTTTTTATTCCATCCAGCCCGGCGGCCAGCATCACGGCAAAAGCCAGATAAGGGTTGGCTGCCGGATCAGGACAGCGCAATTCGCATCTAACAGCTTTTTCTCTGCCAGGTGTATAACGAGGGATTCTGATCATGGCCGAACGGTTGGTCTGTGCCCAGGAAATATAAACCGGCGCTTCATAGCCAGGCACCAACCTTTTATAAGAATTGACCAAAGGATTGGTGATGGCGGCAAAACCTCTGGCGTGTTTAAGCTGGCCGGCAATAAACTCCTTAGCCACTTCTGACAAATTATATTTATCATTGGGTTCGTAAAAAGCGTTTTTATCCTGCGTGAATAAGCTTTGATGCACGTGCATGCCCGAACCGTTAATGCCTTCGATGGGTTTTGGCATAAAAGTGGCATGTAAATTATATTTATTGGCCACGGCTTTTAAAACATAGCGCAAGGTTACGGCTGAATCAGCCGTAGTCAAAGCATCGGCATACTTAAAATCAATTTCATGCTGGCCCACAGCCACTTCATGATGCAGGGCTTCAACGTCAATGGAAAAAGCTTTAAGCGCCATAGTCATTTCCTGCCTAATTTCTTGAGCCAAATCAGTAGTCAGTTCAAAATAACCGGCGTTGTCATGAGGCAAAGCAGCGATACTGCCATTTTCTTTTTTAAAGAGAAAAAATTCCAGTTCCGGCCCGGTATTATAGATGTAGCCAAGTTTAGTGGCTTCCGCCAGCTGTTTTTTTAAGACTGCCCGCGGGTCGCCGGGAAAGGGACTACTATCCGGTAAAAATACATCGCAGATAATACGAGCCGTATTTTTTTGCCAAGGCAGAATGGCGAAAGTCGTTAAGTCCAGTTTTAAAAACATGTCTGACTCAAAAATCCTGGTAAAGCCCTGAATTGATGAACCGTCGAACCAAACGTTCGAATCGATCGCTTCTTCCAGCTTGGTAGCCGGTATGGTCACGGCCTTAACCACTCCTAGAATGTCCACGAACTGCAGATTGATAAAATCAACCCCCTCCTTCTTAACTTGTTCTAAAATTTGTTCTTTATCCATATATTCCTTAGGTTATGAGATAATAAATAGTACATCATATCAGCAAATTATGTCTGGTTAGAATCGGCTTTAACGCTGAATTATCGCTGATTAAAACGCAGATTATACGCTGATAAATTATTTCTCATAAGTTACATTAAATAAAAAAGAAACCGCCCTGGTGGGCGGTTTGTTTTATGTAAATTATTATTTTTTCTATATACCTAACCGCCCGCAAAGTTGATTGCAGTTATTATTGTTATTATTATTTCCAGCGTTTTTATTTATCCACATAACTAATATCAGTTTATCATCTTTTATAAATGAGTCAATAATTAATAAAAATGTCTTTCTGGCTGTTCACCACCCACCCCCCACCCCCTCCCAAATGGGAGGGGGAGAGAGATTTAGGGGGTTATCACCCCCTAATACCCCCTTACATAAAAATTAAATTTTAAAAATTACAATTTTAGTGAAAACTATTTAAGTTTCTCCTTAAAATATTCTTCCAGCTCATTAATTTTTACTCTCTCCTGCTTCATCGTGTCCCGCTCACGCACGGTCACATCGTCTTTTTCCAAACTGTCAAAATCAACCGTAATACAATAAGGCGTGCCGATTTCATCCTGGGCGTAATAGCGCTTACCGATATTGCCGCGATCATCCCAAGCAACCAGCATGTCTTTTCTTAAATTTTTATAAATTTTTCCGGCTAACTCCACTAATTTCGATTTATTAGCCAATAAAGGAAAAACCGCGACTTTATAGGGCGCTAACTTAGGATGCAGTTTTAATACCACTCTTTTATCTTCCTCATGATAAGCGTCGATCAAGAAAAATAGCGCCGCCCGATCCACTCCGCCCGAAGTCTCGATCACCCAGGGCACATAGGTTCCGCCGCTGACTTCGTCTTTATATTTCAGTCCATGATTAGACAGGTCAAAATCGCCCCGATGATGAACGCCTTCGAATTCGCTCCAGCCGAACGGCGCCTCGTATTCAATATCTTCGGCCAAGCGCGCATAATGCGCCATCTCATGAGCTGCATGTTTCCTAAATCTCAACTTTTTCGCATTAAAGCCCAGCGAAATATACCAATTCAATCTTTGCTCCATCCAATAATTAAAAATTCTAACTTCATCCTTTTTTTCAGGCTTAATAAAATATTCCAGCTCCATTTGCTCGAACTCCCGGCTACGGAAAGTAAAATTGCCTGGCGTGATTTCGTTTCTAAAAGCTTTGCCGATTTGGGCGATGCCGAAGGGAATTTTAAGGCGCGTCGAATCAACGATATTGCTAAAATTAACGAAAGCGCCCTGGGTAATTTCACCGCGTAAATAAGCCATTTGCTTCGGTTCTGTCACGCCCAGAAAAACCTCGGTCATTAAATTAAATTTTTTGCTTTCGGTCCAGGACGATTGGCCGCCATGTTCTTTCTTATGCTCGGCTAATTTTTCCTCATGGTCGGCCCTAAATCTTTTATGGCAAGTTTTGCATTCAACCAACGGATCGGAAAAAGCTTTGAGATGCCCTGATTTTTCCCAAACCAGCGGGTTCATGATAATGGCCGCATCAATGCCCACCACGTCGTCGCGCTCATAGACCATGGTCTGCCACCACTGCCGCTTAATATTATTTTTTAGTTCCACGCCCAAAGGGCCGTAATCCCAAAAGCCGCTAAAGCCGCCGTAAATTTCGCTGCCCGGATAAATAAAGCCGCGGCGTTTGCATAAAGAAACGATTTTTTCCATCAAATTTTGCTCGCTCATATTGTTAATTTTTCTTTAATTTTTATCAATCTTATTAATAATCTCTTCAATTTTTACTTTTAGCTCCTCGGCTTCATTTTTTTCCTTGGTTTCTTGCCCATTTAGTCTGCCGATGACAAAATTAATGTAATTGAGCGCTTGTTCAGCTAATTGCCTCGCTTCGACTTCCGGCTGATCCACTTTTTTATCCATCAGATTGGTCCCTTGGGTAAAAAGCTGATTTGCCTGAACATAAAAATCCTTGGCCAAGGCTATAATTTTTCGCGCTTCCTCTCCTTTATCGATTTTTTCATTGATTTTTTCCATACGATAAAAATTATTTTTTAAACATTTTTCCTTTAACCACTTCTCAATTTTTCAGCAACATTTCAGCGTAATAATCAGCGACATTTCAGCGGTTATCAATATGTAAATTTTTAACATGCCGCCAAATATACCAAACTGTGCCAATTATTATTAATGCGACTATTATAAAATCAAACCGATGAAAATATACTGCCAGACTGTCCCAATGGTCGCCCAATTTTTTACCGACATAGGCTAAAGCTAAGCACCAGGGCAAAGAACCGGCAAAAGTATAAATGACAAACTTTGTAAAATTCATTTTAGCGATGCCGGCGGGTAAGGAAATATAAGTGCGTACTACGGGTAAGAGGCGGGAAAAAAAGATGGCACCGGCACCGTATTTATTAAAAAAATTATCGGATAGTGCCAAGTCGTGATGCGAGATAAGAATATACTTACCGTATTTTTCGATAAACCTCCTGCCGCCCCAGGCTCCAACCCAATAGGCCAAAATCGAACCGATTAAACAGCCAAAAGCTCCAGCCAAGGTCACGCCCAATAAACTGAATTTGCCTTGCGCCACCAAAAAACCAGCAAATGGCATAATCACTTCCGAGGGTAAAGGCGTACAAGCGCTTTCAATCGCCATCATAGCAGCAATGCCAAGATAACCAAACGTTGAAATACTATTTATAATGAAAGAGGTTACTGCGCCGATAATTACATCTACCATATTAATTTACTAATTTTCAATTTTCAATTTAACAATTTTTCCCGCCACAGCGGGACCCCGCCAAGGCGGTGGCAATCAATTATTAAATTTTCAATTTCTTAATTTAATATTGAAAATTCAGTCATTAAAATATTGTAAATTTATTGTAAATTGATAATTGAAAATTTTTTATAATATTTATATTGCTCCTCACATTATTTCTACATCTCGTCTACAACCTCTATGCCCAATAAATTTAATCCATTGGCCATGACTTGATTAATCGAACTTATCAGTGCCAACCTCGCCATTCTAACTTCCATTTTCGCTTTTAACACCGGCACGCTATGATAATATTCGTTAAAAGTTTGCGCTAACTCGAATAAATATTTTGCTATCTCACTCGGGTCATAATTTTTCCCGGCCGTCTCCACCGCCTCCGCATACCTCGCCAGTTTCATTATCAATTCATTTTCTTTAGATTCAATTAAATTCCCAGATTTCAAATTTCCAATTTCCAATTTCTTACTTCTGACTTCTGACTTCTTAATTATAGAGTTGATTCTGGCATAAGTGTACTGTAAATAAGGCCCGCTATTTCCGCTTAAACTAATCGACTCGTTAATATCAAAAGCGATGTCTTTGCTTAAGCCATTTTTCAAAATAGAATATTTTACTGCCGCTATGGTTATTTTTTCCGCTATTTTTTCTTTATTTGGTAATTTTTTATTTTTTTCCACCATAACTTTTATCTTTTTTTTAACTTCGTCTAATAGCCATTCGCCCAAAATCACGTTGCCTAAACGTGAACTCATTTTTCCCTCTTTTAGTCTGACCCAACCGTAGGGAACATGAATTTCTCTATCCTTTAATTTCGGCAACACCAACTCCAAAACTTTAAAAACGACTTTGAAATATTCAACCTGTTCCGGGCCGACCACATGAATAATTTTTTCCGGTGAAAACTCCTTAAATTGTAGTTCGGCCAAGCCCAGCTCTTTGGCTTCATAGGTTGGATGACCGCCGGCAGTTAGGAAAACCCGGTTATGTAAACCGCATTTTTCTCCTTCAAAAATAACCGCGCCATCGCTTACCTTAAATATGCCCTGTTTTAAATTCTTAACTACGATTTCACGCCCCCGGTCAGCTACTTCCGATTCGAAATATAGCCGATCAAACTTGGTATCAACTCTTTGATAAATGTCGGCGAAATATTTTAAGCTCCAGTCACGCGTTTCTTTATAAACTTTCTTAATACTCTTATCCTTTTTATAAAGCTGCTGATTGATGGCGATTATTTCCTGTTTAGCCGCGTTATCCTCTTCGTAATTTTTACTGCCTAAAGCATAGGCTTGGCCTAAAAAAGACGCTTTAGTTTTAAGGCCGCCTCTTTTGGCCGCCTTATATTCCGACTGTAAACGACTAATGCCCCATAAACATTTGGCAATATGCAAACCGATATCGCCCTGATAATTAACCCTAATGACCTTAAAACCTGAATTGACTAAAATCCTGGAGATAGCTTCCCCGGTAAAGATATTTCTGAGATGGCCGATATGAAACGACTTATGCGTATTGGGATGAGCGAATTCAACCATCACTTTTTTGCCATCGCCATTTTTATTTTCACCATAAGCCTGCTTCATTATATTTATCTGTTTGATGGTACTTTCGGCTAATTTTATTTTGTTAAAAGTAAAATTTAAATATGGACCGATGGCTTTAACCGCGACAATATACTCGTCTAATTTAACTTTTCTAACGAGAATTTCCGCCATTTCTACCGAGGTTTTACTAAATTTTTTGGCTATCATAAAACAGGGTAAACTCAAATCCCCGAATTCCGGCTTAGGTGGAACGATTAAATCGTTAGTTTTAACTAACTTCCTACCTAAGGCCTGATTAACTAATTTAACTATCTTTAATTTTACTTTAGCCAAAGGATACATAATAAACAAATTTCAAAATCCTAATAACTAAATTCTAAACAAATTCAAATGACTAAAATACAAAATTCAAAACAATTTTTTTTGAACATTTGAATTTTGATATTATTTAGGATTTAGGATTTTGGATTTAGGATTTATTTTAAAATTACTTTAACAAACTGCCTTTTGCCTCTTTGCAATAAAACGCCGGCTTCAGTGATATTAATTATTCCATTTACATCTTTTACTTCTTTACCATCAACTTTAATCCCGCCTTGCTCAATTAATCTTTTTGCTTCGCTCTTACTGCTAGCCATTTTTATTTCCACCAGTAAATCCAGTAATTTCCAATTGATAATTGATAATTGATAATTGATAATCTCTTCCGGTATTTCTTTCTTCTGTACGGTTTTTACAAAATATTCCTGCGCCTCAGCCGCTTTTTTTTCGCCATGATTAATTTTAGTTATCTCTAAAGCCAGTTTCATTTTTAAATCCCGCGGATTGATCTTTGGATCTTTCAATTTTTCATAAATTTCCACTACTTCTTTAAGTGGTAGATTGGTGCAAAGTTCAAAACCGACAGCGATGACTTCATCTGGCCAGGACATAATCTGCCCGTACATATTATTAGGCGTTTCGTCCAAACTAACGATATTGCCTTCTGATTTGCCCATCTTTTTTCCGGTCGGATCGGCCAGCAGTTTCATGGTTAAAACGAATTTTTCTTTGCCTAAAACCGCTTTCATTAAGTCCCGGCCGACCAACATGTTAAACGTTTGGTCATTGCCGCCGATTTCCAGATCAACTGCCATAGCAACGCTGTCGTAGCCTTGCGCCAGCGGGTATAAAAATTCATGAAGATAGATCGGTTTATCTTGTTTCATTCTCTCTTGAAACATGTCTCTTTGAAGCAGTTGTTGCGCGGTAAGATTACTGGCTAATTCGATTAAATCTTTAAAAGTCAACTTATCGCTCCATTGGCTATTATATAAAATTTTGGCTGCAGTGTTTCCGCTAAACTTTAAATAAGCACTGGCCTGTTTTTTATAATTTTTAGCATTAGTCAGGACCTGCTGCCGCGACATTTTTTTTCGCGCCGCCAGCTTATCGGTCGGGTCGCCGATCATGCCGGTAAAATCGCCGATTAAAAAGATGACTTCATGACCCAGCTTTTGAAACTGCGCCAGTTTGTTAATTAAAATGGCGTTGCCCAGATGCAGTGACGGCGCGCTCGGATCAAAACCGCAATAAAGTTTAATCCGTTTGCCGGACAACAATACTTTTTCCAATGCCTCGCGGTTAGGATAAATATTTTCCACGCCGCGGTTTAAGACTTCTTCGACTTTTTGTTTATCAGTAATGATTTTGGGCATAAGTTTAAAATTATTGTTTATTTATCTTTACTCTATCATTTCTTCGCTAATTTTTCAACTTAAAAAAGAGGCGAGTTAATCCCTCTCTTTAAATTGCCCGGCAGCGATAAATCATGGTATAAAAAATTAATATATAATTTGCACCCTGCCGACTTCACCGGATTCCAGCCGTACCTTGATGCCGCGCGGATGAAAGGCTGAATTAGTTAAAATCTCCGCCACAATACCCTCGGTTAAAGCGCCCGTCGCCTGATCCTGCTTTTGCACGATGGCAACGCGCGAACCTATTTTAATGTTGGCTCTAATTTTTTCGTCCATAGTATTAAGTATATTATAATTTTCCTTCACTTTGCCTACTCGCTTACTACCCCACGGTTACACACCCCTAAGTCCCCTCTCAAGAGGGGACTTTTTTAATTCCCCTCTTCAGAGGGTACTAAAAAAGCGGCGCGTATTTTAATTCCCCTCTTGAGAGGGGGGTCACGCATTTGCGGGGCGGGGTGTGCCTTCCCCTCTATTAAGAGGGGTGGCTCTGGCGTTAGCCAGAGACGGGGTGTGTTATTATCTTAAGATGACTTTTTCGACAACCGTTCTTTCTGCTTGATCCAATCCGCCAAATAAACAAGCACTCCGGCTAGACTAGTTTTAATATCATAATCATTGAATCTTAAAACATTAAGGACTAACGAACGCAAATATTTTTCCCTTTTCTGATCGTAAGCTTGTCTGTCGCAATGGCTTGAGCCGTCGATTTCAATCACTAAATTTAATCTAGGACAATAAAAATCCACGATATAATCGCCTATCGGTTTTTGGCGATGAAAATCATAACCTTTAAATTGTTTCCCTTTAAGTTCGTTCCATAAAATAACTTCCGCTAAAGTGGAATTTTTTCTTAACATTCTGGCAGTAGCTTTAAGCTTCGGATTGTAATATATGATCATCATCTATTTTATTTAATCGCATTTAATCCCCTCTATTAAGAGGGGTGCCCGAAGGGCGGGGTGTGTGTTCCCCTCTATTAAGAGGGGTGGCTCTGGCGTTAGCCAGAGACGGGGTGTGTTACGGCCCATAGCCTACAAGGATAATTCTCCTTTTGTCTCATCCTTAAATTTTCTTTGCTGTCGTTTTTGTTTTACTATATTTTCCTGTCGGGTTGGATATTTCTTTTGGCTCGGACCACCCTCCCATTCGTCATCATTACCGATAGCTTCTTGCTCTACGCTAAATTGCGGCGAGGCATCTTGTTCGGCTAATTCTTTTTTAGATAATTCATCTTTCTTTGCGACTATTTCCGTCTCTCGTCTTTTTCTTAGAGGAAATCTAGTGGGTTTAGGTAAAATAATTTCCTCTTTACCGTTTCCTTTTTTATAAATTGTGCCTTCCGGCCAATTTTTTTTTTAAACGCCATAATTTTTTTATTAATTAATTATTATTAATACTCTACCAACCTCCGCCGCCGCCTCCACCGCCGCCGCCGCCCGCTCCGCCAGCGCCGCCCGAACCTGAGGGCGAAGAAGTATTGGCCGCAATGCTAGAGGACAAACTACTTATCGCACTATTAAAACTATCCGCATCAAACGATGCCAGGCTGCCCACGTACCAGACCGGGGCATAAGTGGTGTAAAAATCAGCGCCATAAATTTCTTTCATCTTTCGTATCCACAGGCCGGTTATACCGAAGACTATAGCGTAAGGCAAAAACTTTTCAAAAATATTTTCTCTCTCGTAAAACTCGGCTCGATACTTATCTACTGTCTGCATAAACAGCTTAAAACCTTTGATCTGCCAATTAAGCTCGGCTCCGGCAGGAGTTCTTTTAGGCATAAGCAAACCGAAAATAAAGATGATCAAGCCAGAAAAAAACACGGCCGCTAAAGAATAAAGCGAAAAAACTATTAGGAAAAAAGCACTAGCCATAAGAATGGCGCCGACCACCATAAAAGCCGCACGGTAATAAAAGCCCGCGGCTACGATTAGACCCTTAGTTATTAAAGCGCGCCTGGCGCTGTTTCTGATCTTAGACAGGTCTTTATAAAAGTTATTCTTAAGCGTAGAAAGCACAACCGTTCTGCCTTCAGTAAAAATTCTGGCCAAGATATAACTTTCTGCTCGGCTTAACATCTTTTCCGCATCAGGATTCGTTTGTTTAGTTAAGACATAATCTTTATGTTTAAAAATCATACCCTCTTCAGACAATTCTTTAATAGTGATTAAACCTTTAACCGCCAAATTAATTATTTCCGCCGTGATAAAAGTATTTTTAAAAGTTCCTTGGGTCTCAAGCATACCCAGCTCAAGTGGCGTCAACTTACCCGGAACATCGTATTCGGCAATCACGGTTTTATCCACCCGCGGGTCTTTACCATATTTACGCCAGAGATTTAAACAGATGAAAAAAATTATTAAAGGCAAGGGCAGAAAAAAATATTGGCCATAGGTATCTAACCAGCCGAATTGATAAGGAGTAAAAATATTTTTCGGAAATATGACCGAAGCCGTGATGCCTTGCTTGGCAAGCAGTGTTTTGGTGGAGGTAAATTCTAAAACATTGGGCGAGCTCCAGTGGTAACTGGCCAAGTCTTTGCCTTTGTCTCCTAAATAACCGGTATAATAATCCACCGTGGCGTTTGCTTGATTTACCTCGGCCGGAAAAATTAAACTGGCCTGGAATTTATCCGTTTCTATGTCCCAAAAATTCCCGTTCAAATTCCAATAAAGCTCGTCGAAATTGGCATTACTGAAGCGAATGGCATTTTTTACCAGATAATGGATCTCATAGTAATTTACTCCCTGCACGGTTTTATTGGGGTCGCCTATTTTCCAGGTTATTGTGCCATCAAAAAAATTCCGCGACTCACTATATTTTATGGCCTGGCCGTTAAAATCCGTAATGCTTATTAATTGCACCGGCGTTTTCACAGTACCGTGCCCTTCAATTTTGATTCTTTCCGGCAAGATTCTAAAAATACCATGTTTATTAATAGCAGTGCCACAATCAGCCGTAATTTTTTCCGTTATATCCAAAGTCGAATCTTTATTAACGATAATGTTAGAATTAAAATCTTGAATGTACCAATTAGTGACATTCTCCCGCGCTAAAGTTACCGGAGCAATTAAAAATAATCCGACCAGCAAAAGCAAAATGTATAAAGGTTTTAATATTTTATATACTTTCATAAATTCTATTGTATTAATTACACTTATACTTTACTACTTTTATTTGCTTAAGACGGCAAAAGCCTGATAGATAAGCAGTGCTGGCCAAACCATGGCCTTTAAAAAGCCAAACACTCCCAGCCAAAATGAACCGGCATGGCCGATGAAATAAACGGCTGCACCGATAAAGCCTAAGCCATAGACGGCATTGCCGCCATGATTAACGTTTTTCATAAAATTATCTTTTAAATCTTTTTAGTGCCTCATTTAGTACCCGGCTAGCTTCTTCAGCGCTTTCTTGCATTCTTCTAAGCTTTTCATTAGTTGGTGCATACTTTGACCTTATTTCTTTTACGGCGTGTCTTATCCTTTCATCCCTTAAATTCTCAAACGCTGCTTTTCTATTTTTAATTTCCTCCATCTTTTTTGTATAACTATCTTGCGCTTGCTTTAACTCTTCTTGCGTCTTTTTTAATTCTTCTAACCTTTTAAGATATTCATCGTAAGCATCGGCCAAAGTCCCGCCGCTTTCTTTTTCTTGAGTATCAAAAAAATTCTTTTTTGCCTTTCTCTCTTCTTTTATCCCAAAATGCTGATTATATATTTCGATCAACTTGCTGGCATCACCCTGCTTTTCGTATTCTTCATAAACATCATTCAATTCGATCATTTTTTCATTGTCTCCTCCCCTATCCGAATGAAACTCTTTGGCTAAGCGCCAATACATTTTTTTTGGAGTAAATTCTTCAGGCGAATTAAAATTTTGTTCAGATTCAAATTTCATAATTATCTCATGTAAATTTATTGCCCACAACCCGCGTTTTTCAGGCAATCGTCTTTAGTTTTCTGATCAGGAGCGGATTGGCAGAGATCGCACATTCGCTTTTTAGCGTCTTCCAAACCGGTTTGTTTCGGCTGCTCCGTTGGCTGCGTCATTGCCTGGGTCTGGTCCTGAAAATTTTTGTCTTTAGGCGGAGTCAAAAGAGAATCGTCAACTGACCAATTGGCGCAAACAAAATCACGCTTTTGCTCTAAACCAGCGCTGTCATTGGTATTCCCCTGACCGGCTTCAGCACCTGGTTTAGGTGGCGTAATTTTAAATTTCGAAGCGGTCGGGCTAAAATCATTCCAGGTATAAATATATTCGCCGTCGCTTATGGTATAAGCATGGCCGATATCGCCCATGGTTACGTCTTGATAAAACTTTTTGCCGTTAAGATATAGTGTATTGGTGACTTCCGCACCTTGTTCCAGGCTTTGTTTCCAAGTGCACTTCAGCGGCTTATTCATGGTAAATAGTTCATTGATCGAATACGAGCCGCTAGGATTGATTAGCTCGGCCGCTGGATTAGTATTTTGGTTTTGATTTTGATTAGTTACGGCATTGTTTTGTACTCCGGTTTGAACAACCGGTTTATTGCCGCAACCGCTGATTAAAATCGCGGTGGCTAACAATAACACTGCCAGTGCTAAATGTTTTGTTTTCATAATATTTTATTTATTAATTAAGCGTATTTTATTCCCCTCCTAAGAGATGGCTCTGGCTTGAGTCAGAGACAAGGTGTGTTTTTAATTCCCCTCTTTCAAGAGGGGTGCCCCGCAATTTGCGGGGCGGGGTGTATTTTGTTCCCCTCTATATAAGAGGGGCTAGGGGGTGTGTCTTAAAATCTTCCGACTGCTCGCGGCTCATTTCCACCATTTGAGCCGATAAATCGGATCAGCTGAGCCGATTTCTATCTTAAAAGCTCATAAATCAGTGCTGGTCCAGCTCCAAGTCTTTACAAAATCCTTTTCATATTATACTCTAATTAAACCGATCTTTTCAATAAAGCCAAAGGAGAGAAAAATGAAAGACAATTTTTACCGTTGCAAAATTTCGACAGCACTGGTTTTAATAGCGCTATCGCTTATGTTCGGTTGCCAGCCATTTGCCTCTCTTCGCCCCGAGGAAAGCCGTTCGGCTGTCCCGGTCAAGCAGGCGATCGAAAAAATAAGAAAAGAAATCGGTCCGGCCTGTCCCAGCGTGGATGAAAAAGAAATCGAGAAAAGACTTAGGCGCGTCTTGCAAATCGCCATTAATAACCATCCGAACGCGGAGGTCAGGCGCAATCTAAATCGGCTGTTTAACGACGGAGAAATAATTCTTGCCTACTCCGAAATTAAAAATATGGTTTTTTTCGGAGTATTTAGTGCCGCTGATTTGCCAAAAACGCTCAACCCCGGCAAAAAAAAGTCTTTTTATCCGACCATGATTTTTGACCCATATATGTTATGGTGTATTGGAACCGACCCTGAAATATTGGGCTTACTCGTGATCTTAGACCACGAGTATCGCCATTATCAGCAGTGGCTCCAGGCGGATGCGGAGGGACGTAAAGTTTTTCAAATGCGGTATTATACAGGTAAGCGTCCGGAAAAATTTACAGGCATTGCCTGTAAAAAAATCTGGCAGTACGAAAAAGAAGCCTACGGAGAATCGTGCCGGGATGTAGAGCCGGGTACGAATACCATGGGAACCTGTCTGGACGGCGAAAAAGCCGACTTTGAAGACAAATTATTAAAACGCCTGATCACGGGCACTTATCAGAATTTTACCGAGTGCCATGAAATCTGGCAAGAACAATATAAATGAACTAATGCTATCGGCAGTTCCAGGCGATCAGGAACTGCTTTTTTTATTTTTTTTAAACCAGCCAATAAGAAATAATATTCCTACTAGAAAGGCAACTCCGGCAATTTGTATGGCCCAGGATAACATATACCACTCAAACGGCTTTCTCATTAGTAAAGCGATATAAACCAGTCCGGCCAGAATAAATCCCACCCCTCCAACAATTTCGTATTTCCAAGAGATTATTAGAACAATAAGCAAAAAAAGTGCCGGCAAGTTATGTATAACCAAAGCCACCACGGTCTGCCCAAAGTTTAGCCCTGAATCAAAAACATCCAGAGACATTAAAGCTAAAAAGCCGATAAATATTATCGATAAAATTCTTGGCGTCCAATATAAACCTTTACCAATCTTATTTTCCATATATATCTAAAAATTTTAATTATTTCGCCTAATTGGTTCTTGTACGTAACCATACTTCTATTTTACACTAATCTTCAAAAATCGTTAACTATTTAAATCTCTCTTTTAGTCTGACTCATAAATAAAGAATTGGCAGTTCTGCAAACATGCCAATTCTTTAATGTATGTAATAAATTAATTTTATCGTAGCCGTATATTCGGTGTTGTACGATGTTGTCTTTTAAAAATATTTTTTTTATTGGTGAAATGCCGCCAAACTAGCGGAGGTCAACCTGAAATCAATATCCGGATCGTAGTAGTTGAAATAGATCAACGCCCCGATATTATTGCTCTTGGCGTAAGTTACTACACTGGTTATCCAGTTTGATTGGGCGCTGCTGCTCGGGTAACCAAAAGAAGTAACCCAGACCGGTTTGTTGTAAGCTTTTAACCTGGTTAGAAGTGAGGTTGGTACCAGCTGAGAAAAGGACTCCCTGCCGAAAGCGAAAGCGTCTACGCCCACGTAATCGACATAATTGTCGCCGGGATAATAATTCTCCAGTCGGTTGCTCGCGGTATCAGGAACAGACACGTTATTCACCACCCAGGCATACTTAACCTTGCTGCCCATCAGGTCGTGGATGTGCTTATAAGCGGCGATGACTTTGGTCGTTGAATTATGCGCCCCGTCCCACGGACTCCAGTTACCGTTCATCTCGTGGAATAAGGACACGATCGTGTTCGGACAGACTTTACCGGCAAAATTTTTGATAACGCCGTCCTGCGAGCCGTTAATGATCGAATCCAGCGAATAACCGTAATTTTCCCAATAGATAAAAGTCGTTTGACCGGTGGCACAGACCACATCGTCTCCCCAGCCTACGAAATACGCCTGGATAGTACCTGTCTTAGCGTTAAAAGCCCCCAGTTGAAGCGTAGTCGTGATCGGTGTAGGTGTCGGGGTCGGTGTTGACGCTAAAGCGATCACTGACGGTGAATAATACTGACGATAGCGATAAGCGTTGGCTGATATTGGTATCGCTACCAATAGCAACGCCAAGGCAATTGTTAACAACCTACATGTTTTCATAGTTTTATATTTATTTTATTAAATTTTAGCTTAGACGTTTTCTAAAAAATTTATCTTACGCATCATTTTGGTTACTATAAATTTAGAATTTATCAACATTTTCTCTAATATTTTTACAGATTTCCGTTATATTATACACTGGAGCTGGTGAACTGTTACCAATATATATCTTAAATTGTCTCCGATTTCAATTTCTATTTTCATATCCCGCCCCGGTGATTCGGGGCAAGTAAATTCCCTATTTAATGTCTCCTCGTCTTCACTTTAAAACAAAAAGTTGGTAGGTTTGCAAACATACCAACTCAATTTAAAATTTGTAATTTGTAATTTGTAAACAATCTTAAATAATTAATTTGCAATTCCTGCCTGCGCAGGCAGGTGTAAACGGGTTTATAAATTTAATATTTAGTATTATAAATTATTTATAAATTACAAATTACTACTTATAAATTCATAACTAATTATATTTTTATTTTCCTTTTCCATAAAATTAATTTTATTGACCACCACCGTACCGCCAGCGGAAACTGCGGAGGGACTACAACTCGGCGTGCTTCTCGCGAAATGATTTAGCGCTGTTCAAACGGCATGGTTGAGCCGGCCGGCCTAAGTCAGGCAGGGCTTTTTCGATTTTTGACCAGGTTTCGGTTATCAAAGGCAAGCCAACCGAGCGTGAAAATTTTAATTTTATGGCATTCGCTTCAATAATAAGCTCTATCCCTTCTTTGGCTAACTCGGCCTGAAGCGACGTTGACCAGGCATGATCGGAAAAATATTCTTGTTCAAAACCGATCTTTTGGCCATCGAAATCGCCAAAACCGGATTCATCGGTCGCGTAACCTTTTTGCCGTAATTTCAACACTGTCTCTCTTACCTGCGGTTCCAGCTGTTCCTCGTACGCTCCCAGCTCAAGCTCTTCTTTATCCGGACGCGGCTGTTTTTTCATCCTTTGCTCTAATTCTAATTTCATTTTAGCTAGAGTATCCCGTCGCAAAACGGCAAAATCGCAAAAAAGATCGACCTGTTCCTGAGTAAAATTATGAATTTTCTTTATTTTCTCAATCTCGGACCGATCACCTTCGGTAAAAACTTTTCGGATATAGTCTTCATTATGATACTGATCGTCTTTTGGCAAAAAACTTTTTTCCTTTTCCATAAAATTAGTTTATAATTTTTAATTCTCAATTTATTAATTTTTAAACGAAGTCTTTAAAATCACCATGGGGTTTGGGGTGCGTCCTAAGCGCCAGTGCTTACAGCATGAAGTACAATCAATGTGATAGCGCATAAAGCACCCCAAAACTCTTTGCTACTTTCTGGTTACAGAAAGTTGGCCCGCCCGGCAGGGCAAATTAAAAAAGAATACCCGCAGAGCGAAAGATTACAAAAACGTTGGAATATTTGTTTATTATCTTTCTTTGTCTAAATATTTTTAAAATAGATGGTTTATTTTTGTCCACGCAAATCATTTATTTCCTTTTCTAGATTCTCAATATTTTTTTTCTTATTATATCGTCTCCGCGCTCTCGCAACCGCGATTTGCAAAAAAAATAATTGTATTACCCAAAAGCCGGGGCGGTAATCATATATAACCAGCCGCTCATTGGATGAGCCGCCAGTTGATTCATGGCTTACATAATAGCCGCCGCTCCCGTCCGGATTCAACCGGGTAACATCCGTTCCCTCGGAATAGTCTGAGACGCGCTCACCACTAAATACGATCTTCCCGGATTTGGCCACACTAACCGCTCCTCTAGTCTCCGTCACTTTTAGACCGTATGCAACTTCACTAAACCCGGGCGGGCGTTTAGAGCAGACATATTGTGCCATCTCATAAGCTCCGGACATACGGCCGAGAAAAGTCGGCCGCCGCACTTTAGATAACCCTTTCATAAACATAAGCTTTAAATGCAACCGGGCTTCGCGCGAAAATGGAGCCAGGATAAGAAATGTTATTACAAACGAGCTCCAAATAATGAAAATAAACAATGCGGGTATAAGTGCGAATATAAAAAGCCAAAATACCAGCTGGGCGATGAGCCGCCAGAAGTCGTTTTGAATGCCATAAATGTTGGCGATCAAAACGTCGATAAACGAGGAAGCGGAGGCCATAGCCGAGGAGCGGAGCACTTCACCGATTATGGCCGGCCAGAGCAGAACAACGATAATAAGAATGATAACAAATAGAATAGGCATAATATTTAGTTTATTTGCATTTCATTTTTTCTGGGTCAGCCAAATATCTATATTTTCATTTTCCATAGAAATTAGATTATTTTTTATTAATTATCTTTTACTTCCTCCTAACTATTATTATACCTTATTTTTGCTAAATAGATAAAACCGGACGAAAGATAAAGATATAAAAAATCCCTATACCTGAAGTATAGGGATCTCGTTTCTGAATTCTTAAAAGATTTTGCTTGATTGAAACCACGGCTTATTCAATCACGCAAAACGATCGCTGGTTATTTTCATTGTTTACTCCGCTCGGGCATTCAAGCGATAATTCATAATTGCCTATGGCGCCAAAGGACTCTCCTCTGACAGTTACCGCCAGTTGGCCGAATCTCCATTTGTTGTTGTACTCATCATAATACGGACTGAATACGCCAATCCGATCCAAAGTATCACTGGCGCACAGTTCTCCATCCCTGGACAATTCTTGCTCAAAACTATTCAAATAAACTATGTCAACACAAAATGGCTGCAATCCTTGAGAAACTACCTTGATGCCGATCTTTATCCGGTCCGCTTGTTTTATGTCCAATCGGTCATACCGGTAGGGAATTTCTATTTGATAAACTTTCGTATAACCCGGAATATCGATTGATTCCTGCCAGCTACCGGGCAAACCTAGACCGAACATTCCCAAATCCAGAAAGCTCGGGTCATAGAGCGGATCACCGCTTAAATAGTAACCTTTCACGCCGAAACCAGCATTCAAAAACCGCAAAGTGCCTTTTTCATCGAACACTGCCTCGATCTCCCTATTGTCTTTGATCGTATAAACTCTGGCTTCCGGAATAGAAACATCACGAATGGCTTCTTGATAAGCATTAAGAAATTCCTGCAGCGATGACCCGATGCGGATACCTCTCTCCGTAGCGCCTGCCCAACCATGGGTAAGCGTGAACCCGTTGAATACGTTGTACGCCCAGATGAGAATTACACCACCCTTGGTTATTTGCAAAGTATCGCCATAACCGCCCCGGTGTTCCTGATAAATGCTCCAGCCGCGTTCATTGACTTGGCGCCAAGCGTCATCATCCGAGCCCGTACCCTCGAGAAAAGGACCATAAGCATACGGATTCAAAATTTTTACCGTTTCAGCCGTGTCCACATAGGCGTTCACATACTTCTTGTCCTCATCTTCTTTACCACAACCCAGTAACAGCATGATCAAAACCACTACCCAGATGTTTTTAAGAGTTTTCATGTCCAACCTCCTTAATGGATTTTTTCAAAAAGAGTGCTTTTTGAAAATTTGATTTTAAAAAAGCGATTTTCCAGTTTAGCAACTTTTAGTAGGTTTGTCAATAAAAAGCCATAAAAAAACAGGCTCGAACCTGCTTAATTTTACGCGAATATACCACCAGCACGGCTTGTCCTGGGATATTTTCATTTTCCATAAAAATTATTATAATTGCCACAGCATTCCCTAACGGAGACTACTACGGGACTAAAATACCACTTTTACGTTGGACAAATAAATTTATTTAATAGCTCAGTATATTTATTTTGAAGTTCTTCGGAAATCTGCGAGAATCCAAGCCGAGGTATTTCGCCTTTTTTTTCTACAATAATACTCGCCTTTCCATAATAAAAACCCTCTGGTGTTGAGATAAAAAGGTATGAAGGTTTCCACGATTCATACATTCGCTCCGCAGCACTTAAAACTTTCTTGGGAGTAATATGCATCATATATTTAACTTCAATTAGATGCACGTCGTGATTATCGTTGTTAATCACGGCAAAATCCGGAGCACGTCGAATAATTTCCATTGTTTCTTCGGCATGCAAATCGTGTTGGCGCGAAGCGAGTTCAGGCAATACGCTTTCGTAACCGAAAGCCAAAATCGTAAATTTCCCGGCATCACGGAGCATTTGTTCAAAAAGCATTTCTGCTATTTTTCCTTTAACTAAATTTTCCGTAAATTTAATTGAGTCATTTTTCATAAAATTTATAAATTAATTTCTTTTATTTCAAGTTGGGCTTTGCCTTCTTTCTTCGGCTGTTGAAAATTAATCAGCAGCCCGGTTTTAATTTTCAATATCTTCATATAGGTTTTTATCTGCTGTTCTTCCGCCGAGCCCATATTTCCGCCAACCGCTTTTAATTCCAAAATTAGCTTTTCCTTGCCAAAATGGACAACGATATCCGGGTATCCTTCGCCAACATAATGTTCCTTGTATTTCAATTCTACAACTTTTTGATTTTCGTATTTTATTTTTGCCAGCCGCAAACCAACCTGCATGGCCTTATCGTAAACGCACTCCTGGTGTCCTGAACCAAGAGATCTATAAACATCTTTGGCAATGTTTTTTATTTTATCTAATCTATTTTTCATAAATTTATTATTTTTATTTTCCATAAAATTAATTTATTTCTTATTTGTCGAACAATTTTTAATACGATAAAGTGCTTTTTTAGATATTTCACAGTATTTACGGTTAAGATCTATTCCGATATAATTTCTTTCTAATTTAAAAGCAGCAATAGCAGTAGTTCCACTACCAATAAAAGGATCAAGAATTATATCACCCTTTTTTGTAAATAATCTTATAAACCACGCCGGTAGAGCTTCTGGATATACTGCACAATGATTTCTATTTGCGGAAATTGTAGGTAAATAAAGAACGTTATCAGGATATACCATTCTCCTTCCTACCCAATTTGTTAATAGTCTACCAAAACCACTTTTCGTCCGAGACAAATTTCTTATTTTATCATTAAAACCTAGGCTCTTTAGTCTTTTGTTCGCCCAATTACCAATAGGAACCTTGACTGCATCTTGATACATACGGAAGTCTTTTTGCTTAGTAAAATGCAAACAATGCTCCCAAGCATCACGGAAACGATTAGGCCATTTCCCCGGAAAAGCATTTCTTTTGTGCCAAATATAATCTTCAATCCAAAACCAACCATTCTTACGCATTTCCAGAATTAATTCAAGCACATAAATATGACGTTCTCCTCGATTAGCATTTTCTTTTATATTTATAATTAACGATCCTTTTGGTTTAAGGATGCGTTTAAATTGTTTTGCGATAGGTAAAAACCATTCTACATATTTATCCGGTGACGGTCCGCCATATTGTTTTTTTCTTCTATCGGCATAAGGAGGAGAAGTTACTATTAAATCCACGCTATTGTCTTGGAAAAAAATCCTATTAGATAATAATTTAAGACTATCACCATGATATATCGTATTAATCTTGAAATTTTTCATACACAATTAAAAAATAGGTTGTTTTTTATAAAAAGATATAATTTCAATTTCACGCATCCATTCATTTTGATTTTGAAATATTTTGCGATAAGGATCCTCTATTTGTATTAATTTAGAAATATCTATGACGCCTTTATTTTTTACCAGTAAAAGATACAAATAATAACTTCTACCCAGCTGCCTTGCTTTATTAATTTCATTTTTTGACCAATAGAACCCCCAATTATTTTCGGATGCTGCTTTTACTTCAATATACTTTGGTATCCATCCTACATCTTTCTGCTTTTTAAAGCTTTTTATGTCATAGCCTGCCATAACATTTTCTAGTGATATATGCTGAATTTTCTTTTGTAGATTGAGTTTATCTTTAAATTTATTTCTTTCATATTTAAGGACGGCTAGCTCTGCCGTGCGGCCTAAAGCCTCCCTTGCCCTCATCTTTTCTTCGAATACATTATACGACAAAATCTTATGCTGGTCCAGAAGATAAGTGGATAATTCGCTTGTCATAGTATAGCCATCGAAACTCGGATCAAATACAAGGACATCAAGACTTATAAGTAAATTCCGAATACCACTATACTTGAGCCTCTCCTTCATATCTGGAATAAATCTATATAAATTTCCATGCAACTCAAAATTATCGAAGAATTCGCCAAAATACTTCATTATATTATTTCTCTTTTGAAAAAGAGTGTTAACAAAAAATCGCCTTATAGATTCATCATCTAATAAAATAACTTTTTTTAGAGATTTAATCGGTAAAATTTTGTTATCTTTAACTTTTATGATTTCTGACTCAATAAAAAATTTCAGGGTCTCTTTGAAATTTGATGATTCAGCATTATACCAACGTTCCGTAGTTTCTAAGCTGAGTGACGAAGATGATTGTAAAACCTTACATAAAGTTAAGATTTGCACCCAAAGGATTTTATTAAAATTAATCATGATTTTTTAATCTTACCAAATAATCTTGTAAAGGCTTGCTCGTCTTCATTTTTTTCTTCCATATCAAGGTCATAAATGGCATAATCCTCTTCGATTAAGTCATTCATCCTTTTGGCCTTATCGTTTAAGTTTTGTATAATGTCTTGATCAATTGTATTTTCATACTGCAAGAAGTAATAATTAGTGTCTACATTTTCCGAACCGCCTACTCGATGAATTCGATCTAGTGATTGCAGATATTGTGCGCAATTATATGAAAGATCATAGTATATCGCCGAGTGACAGGTTGTATGTAATGAAATAGACTCAGCACAAGCGGCAGGGTTAGCTACTAGTACATTCAAGTCACTTCTAGAATCTATAAATTCTTGCCGGATCTTTTCACGAGTTTCCACTTCGCACAATGATTCTTGTTCTATAGGGGTTTTACCATAGATCAATTTGCTATATATATTTTTTTTTGAAAGAGTTTGGACAATTAATTCAAGAGTTTTTATGAAGTTTGACCAAATGATTACTTTTTGTCGCCTTCCCTGCATTTCTCGAATAAATGACAAAATATATTCTAGCTTTGCAGGTACTTCAAGGTCATCGTATTTTCTAATTATTTCTAATAAATTAGAGCTACTTTCGATAAGATCTTCTTTATAATCTTCAACTGCTGATATGAGCAACTTGGAATAAGATACACTCTGCCTTAACCGAATTATTCTTCCTCGCCTTAATTTCCTTACAAAATCGACATTTTTTAAATAGTCTTCTCTACTATGCTCCAATATCCGATTTTCAATAGTATCATAAAGTTTTTTTTCATATGGATTCATTTTTAAAACTATGGGTTTATGAAAAATGGGTGATCTTAAATCTAAATCAGATTTTCTTACACGGTAGAAAAGTGGACCGATATTTCTTTTAAGAACCTCCCTGATTTCTTCATTTTTCCTTTGCTCTTCAAGCTTTTTAATTTTAATTTTAGTATTGATATCTATTGGGTTATTATCCGGCCAAAGAAAATCAAATAAATTAAAAATATCTGTATAGCTTCTGGGCATCGGCGTACCGGTAAGGACGCACCTAAATTTTGCATACTTAGAAAGATCAAGAACCGCACTTGCCCAATTTCCTTCAATTCGTTTAATGTAATGTGCTTCATCAATAACTAAAAAGGTTTCTATACCATTCCTACGCATGAAAACAGTTACCTCATAATGATCATGCAAAAGCGATTGGTAAGTTGTCAGATATAATTCTGGTATATGTTTTGTTGCCCCGAAGTATGTAGATTTTCTTGAATTAACGTCGCCTCCAGCTAAAATTTTATATACTGGCTCTCGGCCCAAAGTAAGCTTAAATTCATCTCTCCAGGGCTGGAAACAAGATGGAGGGCCAACTACAAATAATACATTAACTTTCCCCTCAAGTTTAAGTTTCTCATATACACTTAGAATCACAGCTGTTTTGCCACTTCCTGGAACGGAAAAATTCGCTCCATTCTGGACAAGATACAAATGACTAGCCGCTTTTATCTGATGATTTTTCAAAGGACGGACAGGAATTTTATGGAAAAAATTAGAAACTTCAACCAACCCTCTTTTTTGACACCTGCCATCTTTATATTCTCTACCCTGCTGCTTAATAATTTCAAAATTATCCTGCAAACTTTTAGTTTTATTAAATAACTCCTGGCAATTTTTACTCAAAGAATAAAGAACTCTTTCCTTTGTAAAATAATTAGTTACTTTAAATAAAAGAGCGCCAGGCTCATTAGCTTGCGCACTGTAGCTTCTTTTGTTTTTCTTAAATCCCCAAAATAGAAGCTGACTTTTTAGGTACGGTTTTAATTCACTATCTTGATTAATAATTATTGAACCATCTTTCAGATCTAAAAGCATAATATTTAAATTTTATTTTTTCGATTCTTTTTTATGTTCTTCTTTAAATGATAACTTTCTGTCTCTAATTTAATAATTTTATCGCGTATATTTCGTATCAACACCATAGCTTTGTCTATGTCTGAAGCCTGAATAGTGTGCAGATCCATTTTTTCGTGACTTAGTTTCTTCAACGCTGCCTCTAAAAGTGTAAGGGGCGTCTCTACTAGAATAGTATAATCAAAAATGTCTCTTGCTTTTTTGACTTGTCTAACAATTTCGGTTACATGTTTTTCACCCCAAATTTTATCGAGGGTCCTCGGCGGATATTCATTACCTTCTTTATCACGACAATCTTCGGGGGGTAATGACGCATCAATGTTGGAAATCTTTAATACTTCATTCTTCGCTTCTGTGTTTGCTAACCATTTAGTAAGATTCCTCATAATCACGTGAACTTTACCACATTCGGGAATCTCTCTTTTCCTTATAATTTTAAACGCTGCATCTTCAATTTTTCCAACTTCTTCTTCTTCAATGCCCATTTCGATGCGCTTATTTTTATCTTTAAGTTTTTTATGGACATTACTATGATAATCTATAAATGCCTGCCATCTTCCTTCTCGATCGTCCCTCCCTTTTGAAACAGTATCATACAATCCTTCTCTTCCTAGGTGTTCGAGGTATTTATCAACACAATCGAGTGGACCCAAATATTCATCCGCAATTTCTTTCATTTTTTTTTGGAAATCTTTCTTTGATAAATTTGCAAAATTAGGATCATCTCTTAACTGATCTTCGAGTGAAATACCTAAATCAATCTTTCGTCGTATAGATAGTGCCCGATCGAAATTATAATAATCTGCCTTTCCATCACTCTGAAGCTGATATCGATTCTCAATTTGCTCGATTTCTTTCAATGTCGGTGGTCCTCCCGGATCTCCTTTGCCGGGCAATATAACAACCTTCATAGTCAAAAAATTTTCATTACTTGGATGATCATTATTTAACTTTTCGAGCGCCAATTTTCTACGATTACCATTAATCAAAAAACCGTCGCATGTAATAATAGCCGGATCTCTTTGGCCTGAATGAAATAGAGAATTTTTTAATTCCTCGGTCTTTTGTGGGTCTTTTTCAAACAAAAAATTTCCTAAGATTTCCTGGTCTTCTTTTTCAATTTCTGATAAAATTCTACGGTTCTTTTCGTAACTAAGAACATCTGATGCAATTCTGCCATTATCTTTACGAAAACGCAGGATTTCTGTCGGAACTACCCAAACCTCGCGTTCGATATTGTTACTTCTCTCGTTTCTAAAATCAATAACACATTTTGTTGGTTTTGCTGTTTGTGTCCTTTTCCTTTTAATCTCGGCAGCAAAATCATCTATTATTTCCCTTTCTTTATCTTTTTTTAATTTTGTCATAATAAAAAAGTATTAGTATATTATTTACTTTATATTATTTTTTATTAATTCATTTCATTAATTTCTTAACACAAATCTGACATGTTAGCTATCTTTTAAATCTGCTTTTAATTTATCATTCCTTAGCCAAAAAATCAACCCCTAAAATCAAATAAAAAAAGCAGTCTCGGGGGAGACTGCGGTTGAGGGTTTTGGTTGGGATTTTATTTGTACCAGGTGGGAGTGAGGCACACTAGGACTAAGGCCAGACACATCAGGACAAGATAATATCCGGCCCACCAAACCTGATGGCTTACCGGTATCTTTAATTTATCCGGTAGGCGATCGTGGTGATTGGCCTGGAAATGTATGCCCCAGAGAAACAGGACAAAGTTGAAGATATCGAATTTGCGCGTAATGATCAGCATCAATATCGACAATAAGGCGAAGACCAGGATCAGGCCGATCTCGTATTTGGTGTCCCGGTTGGTATCAATGCTATCAAATAAGCATTTAGTGAAGCGGTGCCCGTCGAACTTCCAGACGGGCAAAGTGTTCCAAAAGATCACAATGGCGTTAAGATTGACCAGGCTAACAAAATGCCGCCAGCTCAGGTCACCATGGCGGTAGAAAAAATAGCCGCCCATGATCATCAACAAGTTACCGGTCACTCCGGCCAGCATGATCACGGATAATCTTTCGCAAGTAAGCTTTTTCAGCTTGTCCACATTGCCTTTAATGGGCAAAGGTGCAGCCCCGCCCAAGACCACCAGAAAAACCATAAAAGATGGTATGCCGCTGGCTTCCATGGTAATAAGGTGGCCGATCTCGTGGATGACTAGGGCCGAGATCAACAACATGGCCACGAAATGCGGCGAGCTGACCTGATAATGGCGGGCTATGTAATAATAGACCGTATAATTTAAACAAATGGTCGCCACCGCTACTGCATAACCCATCATCCTGTTCTTTAACATCTTTTTCCTCCTTTTCAGAAATTTATATTTTTTTGGCTTATTTTATACCAAAATTGGTAAAGTGCTAAAACACTAAATCATACTATATTTATATTATTTTGTCAAGCCCTAATCTTAAATAAAAAACCGTCTGCTAAAACGGTTTTTAGTTTAAATAAATATTTTCGGGCTAGGCCACTAGTTGCGTACAATGGGCGCAGCGTTTGACCTCAAGCGGGATTTCACTCAAGCACTCAGGGCATTTTTTGGTCGTGGGGTCGGCTGGCGGCTCCTGGCGGGCGTGCTTAATCAACAGATTGATCGGTTTGATGACGAAGAAAAAAACCGCGCATGCCACCAGCACAAACGAGATCAAAGCGTTGATAAAATCGCCGTACATAAACCGACTGCCGTTTAAGGTAAAGAACAGACCGGAAAAATCAGGCACTTTGGCAATGGCCGCGATCAGCGGAGTCAAAAGATCTTTGACCAAGGTCGTTACCACCGTGCCAAATGCCGCACCCACCACCACGCCCACCGCCAAGTCAACCACGTTGCCCCTAAGCAGAAACTGCTTAAATTCTTTGATGATGGACATATTGGTTAATTAATAATAAACTATCTTAATTTTACTTTTAAAAAAGTTAAAGATCAAGCTTTTTTACATGGTATCTGAAAAAGGTTATTAAACAGACTAACGAAAAAAACACCAAGGTTGGAAACCTTGGTGATAAGTCAAGACAATTTAAGCCAGCAACGGCAAACAGATCATTTCTCGTCCACTATGTCGATGAGCCTCTGGGACGGGTCCGTAATTTTGAGGGCACGGAATAAATAAACGTAGAAATTATGGGTGATCTCTTTATGCACGGCGCCTCCCAGGGCTGACTCAATCAGGCCGACGTCACTGCCGGAAACTCTGGTGGCCACCAAAATCCTGCCTTCCTGTTTCGTCAATTGAACGCTCATATTCCGTTCAGCCATCTTATCCCCGGCATATACCTGTTTCCTCATGGAAATTACGCCCGCGTCCCGATCTTGCGAGACAATCGTGAATTTATTGTCAGTCCCGGCGCGCAACGCCGCATTGAAAACTTGATCATAGATCAGATTATCGGGCGAGGTCCATCTCGACATCTTGGGAGTGCCGGCACAGCCATAATTTACCAAACTGATTGCCATTACCAATAGCGCTAACCATAACAGACGAACTCCTGTTTTCATGATTCTCTCCTTTCAAAAAGAGGGTTAGGGTTCGGGAACACTGTAGCATCATTATTTAATCCGGACTACACTTATCCATTTAAAAAATTCGGCCTCTACTAAATAGTATTGTTTTCACCTCCTTTCCTCTAAAATAGAGACAAATCTCGGTGGTATTATATTATATTATTCTTATTAAAAGTCAAGTTTATTTTAATAATAAATATTTATCAAGACAAATAAAAAACTCTTCCTCTAGTATTGGGAAGAGTAATAATTTCACCTGACCGGTTTATTGTCTTTTTGCTGAGCGATCTCTTGCACGGCATCTCTCATATCGGTCAGATCCGAACTCTTTGTAATGCAGTAGTCTGCCCCTGCTTGCTTGGCCGCAGCACGAAATTCCACTATGCTACTATTGTAGATCACTTTCAGTTCAGGAAAATTCGCTTTCAGGCGGGCCAAAAGTTCAACCGAACTGTAATCTACGGCTGCGATATCGGGTAAGCGCGAACCCAGAATTAAAACATCGGGTTTACGCCTGGCTATTGTTTCTGCCAGCTTCTCCCCACTATACATAAAGATAACTTTATGCCCCATCTCCTCTAATTCTTCCTGATAGAGACGGCCGAGCGACATATCTCGATCTGCCACAAGTATTTTCATGATCCTTACCTCCTTTAGTAATGGTAATTTGGTGAAGAATCGTATTATAAAGACCGAGCTAAATTGTAATTAACTTAAAATGTCAGATTAGAAACGACATTTAGATTTTAATTTAGCACTTTCACTCTTAAAAATCAACCACACGGCTCTAAGGCTATTAGCCCTTAAAGCCGATGCTTTCTCCGCTTTCTACCAGTAAATGCGCATACTCCAGATCTTTTAAAGCCGTAACATACTTTTCTAATAGATCGCTGGGCAGGAAACTTTTACTATCCTCTAACACTAACCGAAAATAATTTATTTCCTCCTGCCGGCTAGCGTTAAATTTCTGCCACACGATTTCACCAGCTTGCCTTATAGCCGACGCTAGGTCGCGCATATTGGCATAAATGTCGACCACTTTAATAATATAAGCGGTCTGATTGGTTCGCAAGCGATTTATTTTTTCCTGTTTCCTTTCCGCCCAGCTGGCGATCTTTTTATCTTCCGTCAGTAAGCCGACCAGGGCCGAAACCGACTCGCCGAAATCCTGGGTCAGCTGATTTGAATCATAGTCGCCGTCTTCAACCGTGTCGTGCAAAATGGCAGCCGCAATTAACTCCTCGTTGGTCGTATAATGAGACAGCTCAATGCCCACTTCCAAAGGATGAAGGATATACGGCGTTTTGCCATCGCCTTTTCTTACCTCTCCCTCGTGCGCTTTTATAGCCGTTAAAATGGCTTTTTGAATTAAATTGTTCATAGTTTTCTTTGTCATCCCCGACTTGATCGGGGATCCAGAAAAATTTTTCTGGATTCCCGCCTGCGCGGGAATGACGCTTTAATGTTAATTATATTTAGCCGTTCGACCTTTAAATAAAAAAGCGGCTAAGAGATTTCACTAAGACAAACTCTTAGAAGTGAAATCTCCCAACCGCTGTTTCTCGCTTCGCTCGGCCGCACTACAAATGCGGCACATGCGAATATTTTAGGGTTAGTCGCATATTTCATTAGGCTGCTCGCAGATTTCCCGAGTTACCTACCCCGATCGAAACGTCGAGGAAAAAATATACGGCGCCTGCCCCGCCACGTCATATCGACATGGTATGATCTGATGACTGGGGCAATTTAGACTCTTACGCTTTGAGCTTTAGTTGTAATGTCCTTTATTCGGATATGCGCCATTTGTAGCGGCACTTTGCCCAAAGGGCAAATAACTTACATTATTATTATAGCAGATCGGCTAAAAAAATCAAGCTTTTTTCACGCTTTACCGAACAAAAAAAGAGAATCATTAAACTCTCTTTTTTATGGTAATTAAATTTACTATATTCTTTAATACGATTCTAGTGTGGGCGTATTCGGAAGCGAACCGTTGTTATTGCTGGTCTTTGTTAGATTGAAACTCATGTTATCAACATTGGTCACCGGTCCGATGACATTCTCGGTTTTACCTGACGAGGTTTCCAAGATGATAATATCGTCGCCATCCGAAGTAAAACTGCCGTTGAATCTGGCGCTGATGGCGTTGCCGCTGACTGAGGCCGTGAAAGCCGGAAAACCCATGAACTCGGTAAACTGCAAATTGCCGCTGGAAGTGACCGCGCCTCGGACATCGCCGCCGGACAGCCCGGCAGAGGCGAAACAATCCAGCTTGGCTTTATTGAAAGTGATTTCCGCCTGGGTATCGGAAAAATAATAACTGCCGGTCACGGCCGAGCCGTTTTGCGTCAAATACATGGTCATGGCGCCGGCCGACTCGGTACCGCAATAATCATTGCCGTTAACGCTGGCCATGGTATCAAGGGTAAAAGTTCCGTTATAAGTGCCGGTTACGCCCGAAGGAGTTGGTGTGGGTTGTGGTGTGGGCGTGGGCGTAGGAATTGGCGTGGGCGTTGGAGTTGGGGTTGGTGTTGGCGTTGGCTTTGGTGTTGGCGTGGGTGTGGGCGTTGGAGTTGGCGAGGTTTTCGGCGTGGTTTTCGGTGTGGTTTTTGGCGTGGGTGTGGGCGTTGTTTTAGGCCAAGGAGTGATAACATCATTAACCGCAGTTATAGTATTGCCGTTATTATATTGCAGCTTATCTTTTAAGGAAAAAATAGCCGGCATCTTTAAACAGCTTAACTTGTCCGAGGCTTGGCAGACTGTTTGATGTAATCCCACTAAGGCCGCTAATTCTCCCACTAAAGGTACTGGTACTTGCAGGTCGATCCTGCCGTCGGCAATGCCGCCGATAATGCCGTAGAGCGAACTCCAATCCGGCAGTTTACCGTCGATCAGCATATCCATTACCATAGGAACGGCTATGCCCACGGCTATCCCAGCCACTACGCCCAGACTGGAAGTGCTGCATAATAAAGCCAGACCCACGCCCACGGCAGTGAGCAGGCTTTTTTCCGAGAAGCTGGCCAGAGCCGGTAGAATATTACCCGCTTTACCTGCCTGATTGGCGTTAGGTTCGGTCAGAGTGCAGAGCAGATCGGCATTACTATCCAAGATTGATTCTCTGCCTTCTCCTCCCTGTAAAGCCTGCCGGCAGGCGCTATCGTATTGAGCCCGAGCCACAGCTAGGAATGAAAATGATTTTGTCTCATCTGCCACTAGCTTACGCTCTTCAATCAAGCCCAAGTAGCCCTTGAAAAAGGCGTCTAGCCAAGTAACTTCCTCTAATCCTAAACTGGCGGTCTTTTTATTGTTCATGGCCAATTTGACCTTGGCTTTGGGATTTTTCACGATTGTATCTACGGCTTTAAGCAGTTGCTCCAGTCCCTGTTGCGCTTTTTTGAGCGAAGCATTAAGTTGAGTCTGGCCGGCCGGCACCTTCTGCTGCGCCGCTTTCAGTCTGAATAAAGCTACGCTAATAACCATTCGTGTCAATGCCCCTTTGGCTAAGTTCTTGACCGCGGCAGTCTGGTACACGCCCGGGCTGGCAGGAGACTGGATCAGTAGGCTGGTTAATTCGTTCGAATACTTGGCGGTAAGCTGACCGCTATCATCCATCATTTGCACCACTTTGAGTGAAACGGTTTCTTGAGCGAAGTTACCCCAGGCTTTATTATAGGCCAGGGGAGGAACCGGCACCTCAACCGTCTTGGCTGAAACGCTTAAGGCCGGTACGGTAATCATCTGCCCGTCATGAGTGGTAAAAATGACTGCGGCCGCGGCCTGCGGATCAAAACCCCGGCCCTTGATGGTCATGATGTCGAACGGCGTAAACCACTTGTCTTTAAGGCTAATGGTAATATCCCCCGCGGTTCCCGTCGGCGTATGTATGGCATTCCAGACTATAAACATGGCTAGCAGGATCGGCACGATAAGAATCGCGGCTATTAGCTTGGTAACTTTTTCTCTATTATTCATAATATTAAAATTATTAAACTAATTATTAAACTAGAAGATGGTTACAATTCTTCTACTTTAATTTTACTCCAAAATTACCTAAAAAACAATCTAGTTCGGCAAACCATTTTCCAAGCAAAAACAAAGCTTAAAATCAAATAAAAAAGCGGGTTGACCTAGGTCAACCCGTAATGGTTTTTTCTATATGTTTGATTGCTTTACTGCCAGCAGACTATCGGCTGACCGTTAAAGGTCGCTATCTCCTTCGCCCTGGTATAGGGATCGGGTAAATAGAATATACCTCGCTCACTTTCGATGGTCAGGGTGCGCCAATCCTGGGCTTTGTATTTTTTCCCTTCCCAGTTTACGATCTCCAATTCCTCTCCCTTGGCCCTAGTAACTTTCAAGACCTTGATAGGATACATAGGAATCTCCTTGCTTTGACCTGGCTTCATGGCCACGTCTTCTTCCTTGTCATAAAAACCCATAAAGAGCTGCAGGTCTTTTACTTCCCACTCCGGGGACGGTTCGCCGCATTCGCCCGTCTGTCCATAAGGGCGATAAACCGCGAAGAACATACCTTGCCCCCAGCCGCAAAATTCCCTGGCTTGCCCTTTTGGCCGCTCACCTACCGCCACTTTTACTTCACAGTAAATTTCCAGTTTCATCTCCAGCCTCCTTTCTTTTTTTATGACATTTTTCAGGTTAAATACCCTGACTATAATTCTAACAATTAAAATTTTTATGCCTAATACTATTCTGGCTAAAAATGTATTGAAAAGTGCAACTTGAAATGAATTATTAAAAATAGCATCTCTTATAACGCTTGTCAAGATAACTCCATATCCTAAATGATCTAAGCGCCATTTTTAAATTATTTATCATTCCTAAAAATCTAGCCAAAAATTTAATAAAAACCGCCATCTCTTTAACCGCTATTTGTTTTTTTATATTTTCTGTAATACTAAGGAAAATAAAAATAAAATGAAACTTTTTTTACGTTTGCTTCGTAATAATATCTACCTATGACAAAAGGTCGACTTGAACTTAAAAAAGATTTAACATAATTATTAAACATAAAATTAACGAAAGGAAAATATGAATTTCACAAAAATAGGCGCAATCATGTTAATTAGTTTGGGGCTGATTAGCGGCGTAGCGGCAACTGTGGCCATGCAAACTCATGCCCAAGATAATACTGCTGCCGCCATTGACAATACCATCTCACCAGCTCAAGCCGCCGATACTACCACTACCACCAATTCGGCCGCTACCGAACCTAAAACGCGTGGCCATGCCCCTCTGGGTGGCGATGGCAATATTACCGCCATCAGTGGTACTACTATTACCATGCAAGAAGAAGCGGACGAAGGCGGCGCTAGCTACACGGTAGATGCCAGCCAGGCTACGGTAACCAATAATGGTGCAACCGCAGATCTCTCCGCTCTTAAGGTGGGAGACAAAATATTCGTGCAGGGCACGACCAGCGGTACCAACGTTACCGCGACTTCCATCTCGCTTGGTTTTGGCGGCTGCCGAGGTCAAAAAGTTAACGGAACTGTTCCGCCAACGGTTCAATAATTAATTAAACTAATTTTATTCTATAGAGTAAAAACTAATAGACAAAAAGTCTTATCGTCAGATAAGGCTTTTTGTTATGAAAAAAATTTTTAAATTATTTTACTAACTCTTCAAAGTCACCTGGGGTTCGAAGTTAGAAATATAATTTTTAATTTACCACCGCCTTGGTGGAGTCCCGCTTCTGCGGGATAATTTGTAAACGGGTTTATAAATTTAATATTTTATTTTACAAATTGTTTATAACTTATAAATTATAAATTGTGATGTAGGAAGTTTAATCCGTAGTTTGTCAAGGCTTAACATTTAATCAAAAGGTATGTTATAATTATTATAATATATGTTTGATAAATTAATAAAATTAGCAAATAAAATTAAACCCTTGGGCATTATTTTTATAATTTTGCTATTAATTATCGTTAGTTTTTTTGTTGGCTATTTTATTGGCGTAAAACGTGATCATCAAAAAGTAGTAGACCAATATCTAAACAGCATCAGCCCCGTTCGAGAGTCGGACTTGCCTTATAAATTTATCAAGCCGCTGCTGACTTATAATATTCCTTCGTCCCAGGATGAAAAAGAATTCAGCGCCATTAAAGACGAAATTAACGATCTGATTGACAAAAAAAAGAAGGCTGATAAATTGACCGGTTTTTCTTTATTTATAAGCGAACTGGATAAAGGCAGATGGATTGGCGTAAACGAAGCGGAAAAATATTCGGCCGCCAGTTTATGGAAGGTAACGCTGATGATGGCTTATTATAAAAAGGCTCAAACTGACAATAATATCCTTAGTCAGAAACTGATCTATTCTAAGACAATGAACGATTTAACCGTTCAGTCAAAATTCGACACTCCTTCGGAATTGGAAATCGATAAAACTTACACCATTGATGATTTAATCAATAAGATGATAATTGACTCGGATAACGGCGCTAAAACTCTGCTCCTGGCCAATATTGAAGATAGTTATATGAATACTATTTATGCGGATTTAACCGTACCCAATCCGGAAACCACTAATTATGTTGTTTCGCCCTTGAATTATTCTCTCTTTTTCAGGGTTTTATACAACTCTTCATATTTATATAAGACAATGTCTGAAAAAGCCTTAGAACTTTTGTCAAAAACAACGTTTAATGATGGCCTGGTAGCGGGCTTGCCGGCCGGCATAACCGTATCCCATAAATACGGAGAGCGGGTAATTAATAGTAATGACCAGATCGATTCTGTCGAACTTCACGACTGCGGCATAGTTTATTACAAACCCTCGCCTTATTTTATCTGCATTATGACTGAGGGAACGAATATCGATGATTTAAAAAATACCATTAAAGAAGTATCCGGTTTGCTTTATAATAAAATTTCAAATAAAATTTAAGACAAAAGTAAGCAATAGGCGTACAGGCGATTTTGAAACAACAGGAAGAAATCTACCGATTGATTAAAATCAACAAAGCGCTGACGGAAGTAATCCATGCCGTTACACTGAAAAAGACCAAGCAGTAACTTTCTAACCCATCACGTTACTCACTCTTAACTAATGTTTGGCGTTTATAACGATAATCTCCAACTTACAATATTAATCTAATCCAAATACAACTAATGTTTAAAATCACCCGGGGTTCGGCCTGCCTGCGCCTGCCTGCGCTGGCAGACAGGGGTACTTTCCATCAATCCAGACTAAAAGTATAAGATGCTTTATTAATTATTAATGCGAGCATGGAAAAATTTGTGTTAAAAATTTTTTATTATTATTTTTCCTACTTTTCAAAATCACCCGGGGTTCGGGGGCCGAACTAAGCGCCAAGGCGAGAACACTTAAAGATTAATCAATGTGATAGCGCATTGAGGCACCCGAAACTCTTTGCTACTTTCTGGTTACAGAAAGTAGGCCCGCCCGGCAGGGCAAATTAAAAACCCAGCAGAGCGAAAAAATTACAGAAAGTAACTCTTAGCGAAGCGGCTTTCACTTTATGATAACTGCGACACCTACCTGCTAATGTGGGTGGTTTCTGCTAGTAATAAAAACCGCTATCTACTACTAGGTAAAAAAAAGAAAATCCCTTTTAAGAGGATTTTCTTTTTTTAAAAGCTGCTTTTAACATTTAATTGCCATAACCATTGGGGTTGGCATGAGCAAACCACAGATGACCGGGTCCGTAACTTGGATCTTTTCCCTGATCCATTAATACTGCAAACTCGCCCCAGATACCATAGGCTCCATCAGGAATAAGACTCGGATCTGCGGTGTAATCACCAACCCATTTAATCTTATAGTGCCAGACCGCGCCACTGCCTGCTTTTACATTACCATTCCATTCATTATTTTCCCAAGCGTCATAGCCATTCGGGTCGTTCCAGCCTTCCGCATTGCCCCTGTCCCACTCGGCATTCCATTTCATTACTAATTTGTCTTTACTGTAAATACCTAAATAGTCTGCCGGTAATCCTTTGGCCAGACTCCAACTTTCACCTGTTCCATTAAAAATCCTAGCTGTATAATTGTAGCCGTATTGATCAAATCCGCCAGCCGCAAAAACAAAAGAAGCGGACAGCAATATAACTAAACTGCTTATTAATATTAAATAAATTTTTTTCATTTTTTCACCTCCCTTCTAAAAATAATCTATATAATTTATTAAAGAAACGTTTTATTCGGTTTCGCATCGCGTTGACCACGGTTAATTATTTTAGGATAAAAATTCTTCCCCTATTCCGCACAATCCTTTAACATCTCGCCGGGAAACCCGTACTTTACCAGACTGCAAGGGATTTCACCGTTGCCCTCATGCACGATCTGCCAGGCGCCATCAATTTTGGCGGCCAAAAAAATTCCGCCAGGCGCACCCGGTTCAAAACTGACACTGCCGCGGGCATAGTTATCGGTTTCCTGCTCAATGCTTATAGATAAAGTTTTAGCGTAGTTAGGGTATTTTTCAATTAAAAGCTGTTTTATAGCTTGACTTGCCCGCGAGCATCTGGCTGGACCCAGGCAGCCGCAATCGTCTTTGAGCGCAGGCAAGATCTTGCCATCGGCGCACCAACCAGCCGGCGGCGGGGCAAACATCGGACAGTCGGCTGAACAGTCTTTTTTCTCGCCTTCACATTGGCCTAAAGTATATGACTTAACTAAGGGATTGCCACAGGCCTCGCAGGCATTGGCAAAAGTTTGTTTTACCGGATTGCACGGCGCTTTAATACATTGAATTTCCACTACGGCGCAAACCGGATCGTAAATTTGCGAGCAGACCTCTGCCTTTCTTTGTTCTTCAGTACACGAAATTTCCTTATTTATCTGCTCGGTAAAAGTTTGCCCATTGGCCCGGCACTGCCGCGGATAGCTTTCCATCACCGGATTGCCTGCGGCCGCGCAGTCAGCGAAGTTGGTGATTGCGCCAGCATCAGTTCCATCACCAGGCGGATTGGCTCCGGTGCAACGCCAGTTGACTTCCGCGGTTTTTGTCTGCTCACTGACCACGCAAGCCGGGTTGCAACCTGGCTGGGTGGCATTTAAGTTGGCATCAAACCACCAGGTCTTGGAGTTTTCATTATAGTAGCCGGGCGCCAGCGACTCGCCGCCTTTGATACAAGTTTGTTCCGCAATCACCCTAGCTTGGGCTTGGGTTAATCCGCTTTGTGGTGCTGGAGTTTTAATAAAGTAAACAAAGTACCAATACGCCGCCAAGGCAAGTAGAGCGATGATCAAGATGACAATAATTGTTTTTTTGTTCATAAATTAACTTAATAATCAGTCCGACGCCAAAATTTTTGACGATTTTAATTACAAAATTTTTAAATTTCACTCTACCATAAAACTATCATTTTCAATCTTAAAAATCAAGCCTAAAATCCAATAAAAAACTCTTCCTAAAAATAGTAGGAAGAGTGTAATTTACATTACCGGCTTGTCACTTTTTTGCGCCATAATCGCCTCAAGGGCGTTTTTAATATCGCTTAAGTCAGAAGTTTTTTGACTATAATAGTCGGCCCCAAAGGCTTGGGCGTCAGGCCAAAGTCCTTTCAGGCTGGTGTTAAAAATTACTTTTGTATCCGGAAAACTTGATTTCACCATGGCCAACAAGTCAAGGTAATCTCTATCGTGTAAGCGCACGCCCAGAATCAACACCTCCGGCTTTTCCTTACCCATTATCTCCAAGAGCTTCGCCCCCCGATTTAAAAAAATAACTTTGTGCCCTAATTCCTCCAATTCTTCGCGATAAAGTATACCGATGGCTGCATCTCGGTCAACCACTATTATTTTCATGATCCTTACCTCCTTTTGTTGGTTTTTATTTGGTTAGTCATTTAAAAACTTGCAGTGTTAGTATTAAGCCCACGGCAGCATATAAACCCGCGCCCGCGTCGTCCAGCATCACACCGATATGGTTCTTCTGCCGGTCGAAATAGGACACGGGCCAGGGCTTTAACGCATCAAACATCCGAAAGAGGATAAAGGCGATCAACAATTCCCAAAAAAGCGGAATCGTCTTAAGCCAAATCAACGGCGCGCAACTAATCAGCATTCCCAGAACTTCATCAATCACGATTTGGTTTTGGTCTGTCGACCTGATTTTGCCGCCCCAGTCTATCATTGGTCCCAGCTCAAACTCGGCCAAAGGAACGCACCAATAGCCGATTAAAAATACCGCTATCAAGATTAAAATATATAGACAATTAGCAGATTGCCCGGCTTTTAGGGCTAAGTAGCAAAGCGGCAAAGCGGCTAAACTGCCGTAAGTGCCGGCTATGCCTTTAACCAAAACCGGCGGAATTAATCCACTGTAGCACCAAGTGGCTAAAAAAACCGCAACTTTTTTCAAAGAGCACCTCCTGTATTTAGATTTTTTATCTGACTTTTCATTATAATCGTTCTGATGAAAAAAATCAAGCCTAAAACTGGCCCGAAGGCCAGAGAAGTTAGGCGTTAAAGCCTATCTCCTCATTTTTAGCGACCAGCAAGTGCGCATACTCTAGATCCTTCAAGGTTGCCACATACTTCTCTAATAAAACATTAGGCAGCTCCTGCCTTAGATCATTTAGGATAACTTCAAAATACTGCATTTTTTGTTCTTTAGGAGCGTTAAATTTTTGCCAGACTTCCTGACCCTGACTTTTAATTGAAAACAACAGTTCTTTCATATTAACCAAACTATCAATTACTTTTAGATGATAAGCAATCCTGAAATTATTAATCTTAAAATTTCTCAACCGATTGATATTTTCATTTTTTCTTTCCACCCAATCCTTAATGGACTTATCTTCGGTTAGCGCTTGAACAATATTGGCTATCTCCTCACCAAACTCTACTTTTATTGCTTCATAATTTTCTTTGCCATTTTCCAGAATGTCGTGTAAGATAGCGCAGGCGATCGAAGCTTCATCATTAGTTGAGTAATAGGAAAATGTTATACCTACTTCTAATGGATGGACAATATAAGGAGTTTTACCATCGCCTTTTCTGACTTCTCCTTGATGCGCTTTCATAGCCATCAAAATGGCCTTCTGAATTAAATTATTCATTTTTTTCACCCCCTTTCTAGTTTCCGCCTTTGTCATTCCGGCCTCCGAGCCGGAATCCAGGTGTGAGCAGAACAAATGTTATTGCTAATTGCTCCTGGATGCCGGATCAAGTCCGGCATGACAATAAAAAAAGCGGCTAAGAGATTTCACTAAGACAAACTCTTAGAATGAAATCTCCCAACCGATTTTGACAGGTCCGTCCTGAGCCTGTCGAAGGATTAGTCGCATCTTTCATTAGGCTCACAGCAGATTTCCCTGCTTGCCCATCCCGACCGTAGCGTCGGAAAAAAAGATGCGGTACCTAAACCTTGGTACAAAGGATGAAATTTTAAATATCTTCCCTACTTATATTATAGCAAAATTAATTGAAAAGTCAAGAAAAAAATATTCTGCTTTTCCTCAACCAGGTCTCGCCGGCGCAATTGCTAAACGCAGTCCTCTAACAGCCGCTGGACAAATTAAACTAACTATCGTAGTATTATAATAATTATTCACCGACCTTTTAAAAATCTCGGGGAAAGGAGAGGAGCTATGGCTGAAAAATTTGGTTTTTCACAATTCAGTTCAACGCAACGAAAGCCGAAATTTACTCCACAGCTTCTGTCAGATGATGATTTAGTCATCTTATTAAAAAATGCCACCCTACTTAAAGAAAATTTATCTGAATTTAAGGAAAGAATTTCGGTCATGGATTTTAAAACCTTAAAAAGCGTTTTTGCTTCCAGGATCGCCAAAATTATTTTAGACCGAAATGTGATGGCCGCCGCTATTTTTCTTTGCGGTACTTACGTGGCTGACTTGCTGATCTCTTTCGCTTCGGCCATACCCGACAGTTGGTATTTCATCGATTATTTATTAAAAAACTGGAAAGAAAACCAGAGCCAGAGCTTAAAGTGCGGCGGAGACACCTGTTTCCTGATCTGCTCCCTGTTTAAGGAGAGAGGCAATAGGAGATCGATGAATTGCCGAGATTATCAGCGGGTAGGCAGAGGAATGTACTACCAGTATTATAATCAGACTGGCATGGAAGTGGCTTACCATATGAGTAGGCAATTTAATCGGATGGCGGAAATTACTTTTGATTGTCTGCAAAACTTTAAAAAATAAGACCAATTAAACTGGTCTTTTTTTATTTTCCTTTTTAAATTATTTTTTAGCTTTAAAAATCAATCTCAAAACGAAAAAGCGAGCCATAATCTTTTAAGCTCGCTTTTTCAGTGTGATATTATTTTAACTAGTTTTTTTGAATTTTTTTATAAATCAACAAACCGCCTTGAGCTAAAAGCCAACCTGCTAAAACAAAACCTACTCCAATAATTACTCCTTCCAAAGATCCTAATATTAATAAAAATACTAGTAACGGTAAAATGTAATATACCCAATATTTAATTTTTTTGTCTGTAAATGTTAACCAGGACAATAATGACCCTAAAAATAAAAAAGCCATAATGAAACCTACAAAATATTCTGGATGACTAGGGCCCCAAAAACCGCTACTCATTTTGTGTCCGATAATTAATTCATAAAACTTTCCAAATAAAGGTGTAAAAATAATAGTTAAAAAAACAATGACAATAAATAATATAATTTTATTTTTTTTACTCATAAATTTATTCTTAAATAATTAATATCATTAATAATTATATCATATCCTAGCTGATTTATTAACTTTAGTTTTTTAGTCAGGTCAAGAGATTTAACGATTAAGTCCAGACTTAAATTAATGGCTTTTTGCCGATTAATTTTTAAGGTATTAATCTGTTTATTATATTGGCCAATCAATTTTTGTTTAATTTCCGGTTTTATTTTAGGATCATTTTGCGTTTTTATAATCTGATCTTGCAGCGTCTGAATCTGCGCATCAAAAGATTTTACGACAACTGCTAATAACTTGAAGGCGTCAACTAACAATATTTTATAAAATTGGCTGGTCAGCCAACCCCTCTGATAGATTTTCTCAATGTCGGCAATAGTACTGTCTATATTAGCGGTAATTACAAAACTGACCTGCCTTAGCGCCTGATTGCCTACTTTATCTAAAGCCGTAGTAGTTAAAATATGACTGCCTAACGAATAATCGAACAAGTCAATTGTATTACTAGTTAAAATTTGATTATCTATTTTAGTTGAAGTAGCCGCTACACCGGAAAAATCATCGGTCACGTCATAATCAATTATTAGATTTTCACTATGCGAATACTTATTGCCTTCAAGTGGGTTATTTATAGTAATAACCGGCGGCATCGTATCTGCTGGTTGTAATTCACTAATCGGCTCTACGGCTTGCGAAGTATAGTCTATAGTAAAATCCCTGTCTTGACCGGTTTTAATATTGCCACTAAATTCTTTGTCTATCTCTTTATTGTCATCAATAAAACTAGTGCTTAATTTATATCCGCCTTGCCCGGTGCCTTGCAGCTCAACTCTATATTCCCCATCAATCGGATCAGGAATGACCGCAAATTCGGTATCACTGTCAAAACCAGAGTAAAAAGCTCCATTAATTTCATTAATTGCTTGATTTTTTATAAAATCTTTACCTAATTTTTTATCATCCGGCGCAATTATTACAAAATCTGCTGGAGAAAAAATTCTTACCATGAAAAACTTTTGAAAAATATTCAATTTGACTTCTTGGTTTGGCTCTATACCAGTTAATTCTTTTATCACTACTTTTTGAGCGTCAGTTACAATCCCATTATGATTACTACTGATAATAATATTTTCCTTCCCTATAAAGTCCTTATTGCTTTGTTCGGGAACGGTGTCATCTCCTTTACCATATTCTAATCCATGGTCTGTCAGTGGTATATTATAATATTCAGGATAACCATATTCCCATTCGCCATCTAAAAAATCTTTTTGTACTACTCTTATACTATTAATTGTGCTATTAGTACCTGCATCACCAATAATATTAATAATATTAACCATATTTAATTTATTTAATTGTTCTTGATTATTTAATAATTCCAAAAAAGAATTCATTGGGTAATTATTTGGGTAAGTCCTAAACTCTATAGTGTCCTTATCTCTTAAATAATCATAAATTGGCAAAAGTTCTTGTACTGATTGCATGGGTAACTCTTTAATGTATTGATAAAGATTTTTATAATTATTACCATATGCTTCAAGACTAAGGATTCTTTGTTTAAGTGTATCCAAAGGATCCGGTCCTAGATCTCCCGCTTCCCACGTTAAATACGCTTTGGTTGCTCCTTTGTGTGGAACGGCTAAAAAAAATAACTGATCAATATCATCAGCATAATCATTACTTTCAACATAGGCGCGCGCTACTAAACCACCCATACTATGCGCTATAATATCAACTTTATCGCACTGACAAATATCCTTTATCTCTTGAATTTTTTGTTTTAATAAAATAGCTGTATAACTATTAGACAATCTCCACTGATACGGAAACGCAAACAGCGTCTTTCCCTCTTCATACCCTGCCAGCTTCAATGCCTCCCACAAATTATCATAAGTATGCAGGATCGGGTCCAATTCCCATTTACCAGATACATTCCAACTCCCCATAATCCCCGGCACAATGATGACCGGGTCAAGAGTCTTCTCTATCGGCCAGACAAATGGTTGATTGCTTTGGTATAATTTTTTAACATCATCGGCGGATAAATTAGACGACAAAATAGCCAGGTCATCGATATCGCCGGAGAAATTAAGCTGCGAGCCTGAATAATACGCTTCGTTTTCTCTAACGCCAACTGCCATGCCAATAGCTGCCGGCGGTAAGCACGGAAAGAAACCGGTGCTATCCAATTCGCCATCTAAAAAAATCAGTATCTGATGATTATACGGTCGCGGATCAAGCATAACAGTTACCAAATGCCAGCTACCATCATTAATAGTTTTATTAGAAATCAAACTATAGTTGCGATAAAAATAATAAGGGCCATTAACGGTGGAATCATACCCGTCCGTATATTTTAAATTCAAACTGATTTTACCAAGGTTCTCCGCCAATACCAGATTATTGCCAGCGCCATCAGCCATAACGAAAAACCGAGCACCGTTTTCGCTTGAGGCTGTTGTCTTAAGCCAAGCGCTAATGGTTAGGCCTTGATCGAAATTTATTACTTGAGGTAAATTAATGCTAAACCATTCCTCGCTTTTCCTAAAATTAACCGCATTGTTAAATTTTCCTCCGACCCAACGAGGCGTGTCTTCTCCACCGCCCCAAGGATTATAACCCCAGCCAAGATGATAATTATGTCCTGATTGGTCAGCGGCAGTATTGCCCTGGGCTTCGTCAAAGAGATAATAGGCAGTTATTGCCACCGGAGATAGAGGAACTGGAATGATGTCTTCTTTATAAGGTAAATTTTGATTATAGATAACGGCTATTTCTTGTTCGGTTAAACTTACCGATTTAATCCAAACATCATCTATGGCTCCACGAAAATTGGTTTGGTGAGAATCGGAATAATCTTCACGTCGGCCCAAGACAACGGCTTCCATTTCCGGAATAGTGGAAGTGGAGATGGTTTGGTCGGCTAAACCGCCGTCAACAAATAACTTAAATTGCTTAAACTCTCCGGCTGTTATGGTTAAATTAATCAAATGCCATTGATTATCATTGACATTATTGCTTGAACTTAATTCTTCTTGCCAAATATTATTATTCTTCAAGTTAAACTTAACCTCGCCATCTTTGAGTGACAACATTAGGTGAGAAGCTGGCACACCATTATAGTCCAAAGTATTGCCTAACCAGAAAAATCGAGAATTATAGGGACTATCCAAACTACTTTTTATCCAGATACCTATGGTCAAGCCAGTGGTCCAGTTTATGGCTGGAGAAAAAGATTTGCCCAAGGCTTCTTCGGTTTGCTTAAAATTAATAGCCAGATCCCATCGGCCGACATCTCTATCCGGAATTTTCTGTCCTCCTCCCCATAAATTGTATGACCAACCCAGATCGTTATGGTTAGCTGTGGCATCATAGATAGTAGCGCCAGAGTTTTCATTAAAATGCCAGATGGCCAGATCGGTTGAATCAATCGGTTCGGCAGCCTGCGCAGTTAAACTAAAAAACCCCGCCATAACTAAAAACGGCAGGACCACGAATTTTATAAATCTTTTTAACATATCCCTCCTTGGTAAAAATTATGTCTTAATTATAGCACGATTTTAAAAGTAGAAAAATCTTATTTTATTTGATTAAAACAAACTCTTAAAAATCACCTGGGGTTCGGGGTTAAAATGTAATTTTTAATTTATAATTTGTAATTTGTAAACAATATCAAATATTTAATTTGCAATTTGTAAACTGGTTTATTATTTAATATTTAGTATTATAAATTGTTTATAAATTATAAATTACTACTTATAAATTCATTACAATTTTTATTTATTGATTTATAAATTTCTAAAAAAGTGACCCCAGCGGAGCGAAAAATTACAGAAAGTAACCTCTACATATCGTTTTTTAAAATAAAAAAGTGTCAAACTCGTATCTGATAACCATCCGGAATCGGCGTGTTGCTTCTTAAAGCCGGATTAAGAAAAATTAAACGGCTGATCGGTCGATTAACTTTTCTGGCCAAATTGGCCAAAGTAATTACTTCCGGCCTGTGGCTTAAATATTTCAATTGGTTACCGGCTTTTAAACCGGTTTTGAGTTGCTCGGCATTTTCTTTTTTAAAATCCTCAATTTTCATCTTAAAGCGATTACTTAAACTATAAAGCGTGTCGCCTTTTTTAACCGTATAATAATTATAGCTTTTTTGCTGTTGTTTTATCTGCCTAACTTCAAAAGACAATCCCTTTTTCTGATCGGTCACAAAACCCTCATTGATTAATTCAATAATGGCCTTAAATTTAGCAGGATAATTTAGATTTTCAGCATAACCCTTAATTCTATTTTGGTAAATTAGCCCTTTCTGTTCTTGGCTTAGTGGAATTCCTATTCTTTGACCAGCTTTAATTAATTTTTCATTCTTAATCTTATTTAGCTTTAAGACGGTTGACTTGTCAATTTTAAATTTATCAGCAATCTGGTTTAAATTTTCTTTTCTGCCAACCCAATAATTTATAAAAGAAGTGTTTTTCACTTCCTCTCTGGTTTGATTAAGTTTCTCTTCTATATATTTAAGAAACTGGCCATAAGAAGGTTTTTTTTCAGTTTCTTTAATTTCCTTAAGATAGCTCAAGAGAAAACTGCCATTATAACCGGAAAGCGACAAATTCCAATCGCCGGTTTTTTGATAAAGATCTTTTAATAGGTCGGCGCCAGCCCGCGCGCTTTTCAAAGGATCTTTTCTTTCATCAACCGACTGATCAACTCTTAAACCGTAGTCCAGGGCTGTCTTTTTCATAAATTGGTATGGCCCGACTGCGCCTGCACGCGAAACAGCTTCCGGCTGCCAATGTGATTCCGGGATGGCTAAATATCTTAACTCTTCTGGTAAGTTTTTATCTTTAAAAATTTTTCTTAGATACGGTTCCCAATAGCCCATCTCGGAGTAGGCATTAGTTAGACTTGATTTCAGTTTGGGACTTTCTTGATAGTATTTCTTCCAATAATTTTTAATCGCCTCTGCGGTATTTAAATTAAACTCCAATCTGCCCGGCTTTTTAAAATCTAAAGCTTGAGTAACGGATTTTATGTCAGCCTCGGCAATTTCTCTTTGTTCTTCTGTCTCTTTTTCTTCTTCTGCCTGCGGCTCGGCGGTAGAAAATATCTCGGCTAACTTTAAGCCGGCAGTACCCACCGCCGCGGTTGCGCCAGCCAAGCCCAAAGCTTTTAAAAATTGTCGGCGACTTAAACCCTGGTCACCGTCTTGCTCTTTTTCTTTTTCCTGACCGCCCTTAACCACCCTCTTGCCCGGATCAACAATCCTGATCCGCTTTGCCAATTCGTCTATCTCCTTTGGGCTTAACTTTTCTGATTCGGTTTTCTTCTCTGGTTTAGCCGAATTAAAACCAAATAATTCTTTAAAACTCATAAGTAATATTTTAAGTTTTTAATAATACCCAGTCGTGAGCATTGAAAAATTTGTGTTAAAATCTTTTTATTATTTTTACTAACTTTTCAAAATCACCCGGGGTTCGGGGTTAAAATGTAATTTTTAATTTATAATTTGTAATTTGTAAACAATATCAAATATTTAATTTGCAATTTGTAAACTGGTTTATTATTTAATATTTAGTATTATAAATTGTTTATAAATTACTACTTATAAATTCATTACAATTTTTATTTATTGGTTTATAAATTTCTAAAAAAGTACCCCAGCGGAGCGACAACTCTATAATTTCCCTGCCGCTTCTCTATCTAAAATAACTGTTACGCGCTGATGCGTCTGCAAAACCGATGCCGGCACTTTCATGGTTACTTTCCCTTTAAAAGCTTTGGCCACAATTTCCGCTTTTTCCCCTCCCGCGGCTAACAGTAAAATATTTTTAGCAGGCAATATAGTGGCTAGTCCCATGGTAATGGCTCTTTCCGGCACCAGCCTGATATGTTTATTAAAAAATTTGGCGTTTGCCAGCCGGGTTGATAAGGCTAACTTAACCACCCTGGTTTTAGAAGTAAAGCTTGAGCCCGGCTCATTAAAGGCTAGGTGCCCATCCTGGCCAAGACCCAAAACTGCCAAATCAATCCCGCCATTTCTTTTAATTGCCTGTTCGTAATTTTGGCATTCTTTTTTTAGATCTTTTGCCTTTCCATCGGGAATATAGATATTTTCTTTTCTTAGATTTACCAATTTAAAAAAATTATTATACATATAGTAATGATAGCTATGCTTATTTTCTTTAGCCAGGCCAAGATACTCATCCAGGTTAAAAGTCTTAACCTGGCTAAAATCAACTTGTTTCTTTTTATAGGCTTTAACCAGCTCATGATAAAAATTTACCGGCGTCTGCCCGGTAGCTAAGCTTAAAACCGACTTAGGTTTTTTCCCGATCTGTTTAATTACATATTCGGCTGCCAGCTTGGACAGCGTTTGATAATTTTTTGTGATTATAAATCTCATAGTTACATTTTATCACAGCCACGACTTTCAGCCAATCTGATTGAAAATTTTTTCAGCTCTGTTATAATGACTATAGTTATGACGAAAAAGATCAGGTTAGATAAGATTGGCTCGGCTTTGGTTATCGTGGCTCATCCGGATGACGAAACTATTTGGTGCGGCGGCTTTATCAGCCAACATCCGGAATTTAACTGGACGATTTTTTCTCTCTGTCGCGCTGGCGACAAAGATCGCGCGCCCAAATTTCGCCGCGTTTGTAAATATTATCATGCCAAAGCCATTATCACCGATTTAGAAGACGACGGACAACTGACTGTTAAGCAAACTTTACCGATAATAAAAAAGTTGATTTTAAAAAAAATCGGCGGTAAAAAATTCGATGTTATTCTGACTCACGGCGCTAACGGCGAATACGGTCACCCCCGGCACCTTGACGTGCATCAAGCAGTTAAACGGCTAACTGACAATGGCCAGCTTAAACCAAAAATGATTTTTTATTTTAATTACGCCAAAAGGGATAGAAAAAAATTTTCTCCCCCTATGGCCAAAAGAAATACCGAGTTCCTTTTTCACTTGTCAGCTAAAGAATTTAACCAGAAGAAAAAAGTTATGGCCGAACTTTATGGTTTCGCTCCCCATGGCATCGATACTTCATATTGCACCAACCCCGAAGCTTTTAAAATAATTCAAATATAAAATAGCAATTATTGGTTATGTCTAGAGGTTACGAAGCCCGTATCGTTTAACGTTAAGCGGTAACGTAAAATTTTACAAAAGACGTAACCATTAGACGAAACGGGCATCGTAACCATAACCTATAAACGTTTGTCTAATTACCTATTTACTAATTTTCAAAAAAATTTATGCGTATAGCAGTCTTCTATGCTTATCCACCCGAACCCGATGGCTTAAGTCTACAAGGTCATCTGCTTTATCGTGGTCTAAAAGAATTGGGCGTAGAAGTTATGCCTTGCCATCATCAACCCGGTTTCCAAAAACAATGGGTTCTGTCGGCTTTTAAACCGGACGTAGCCATTGGTATCGGTTGCTGGACTTATGTACCGGATATTGTTTTAAGTCCGCAACAAAATGGTATTCAACCCGTACCCTGGCTAGTGGCTAATGGCTGGGTGGCTAATTACCAGCAAATTATTAGCCAGCTACCTTTGGTCTTTGTTACCAGCAATTGGGTCAAGCAAACCTACCAACGCGATGGAGTTGATATAACCAATTTCCAGGTTTTACCGGTTGGTTTTGACCCGGCTGAAATTAAACCGATTGCTCAATCTGAACCAAAAATACAACAACTACGCCAGATGTTGGGTATCAGGCCGCAGGAAAAAATGATTCTGACCATTGGCGGTGATGTTACTTCTAAGGGTGCGCAAGAAATGTTTAAAGCCTTGGCCGAAATTGATCAGGAATTTAAAGATTGGAAATATGTTTGCAAAGCTTCTGATAGCGACTGCGCGGCTGGACATCGCCTGGAAGAAGAGGCTTTAATTGAAAAGTTGGGTTTAGATAAAAATAAAATCATCTTTCTTGATGGCATGTACTCTCATGACTTTATGGCTTATTTGCTCTCGGCTTGCGATCTTTATGCCGCGCCTTCGCGGCTGGAAGGTTTTGGCATGATTCAAGTTGAAGCCATGGCTTGCGCCAAACCGGTTATTTCCATCAAGGCCGGTGGACCAGCCGAAACCATTATTCACGGGCAAACCGGCTTTTTAGCCGAAGTGGCAGAAACTGTGGAATTAACCGAAGAATGGGCTTATGATTCTATGGGCTTTGACGCCACTCATAAAATTAAGTTTGACCAACCTAAAATTTTTGCTTATCGCGCCAGCATTTCTGATTTGGTTAAATACACTAAACAACTTTTAACCGATGATAAATTAAGGGATGAGATGGGCAAAAACGCTTATCAGCATGCCATGAAAAACTTTCAATACACTGACATCGCCAAAAAAGCTTTAAAAGTAATTCAAGAAAAATTAAATATAAAGTAATATTTTATTTATTTGTAGGGGCGACCCTGGCGGTTGCCTTTGGTTTTATAAACAAGTCCGACATCAGCTAGCTGATGTCGGACTTCAATTTATTTATCAAATAAAAAAGGAGTTATCTCAATTAAGAGATAAACTCCTGGTGAATTTCTTCGTGGGGTCATTTTGTCTCAACGAACTCATCCCGGCGGTTCTTGGACAAGGCCTCTTCGGTATGGCCGGGATCTAGAGGCTTTTCCTCACCATAACTAGTGAGGATGATCCTGCCTGGAGGTACTCCCAGCCCCTCCAAATACCGCTTGGCGCTATTGGCTCGCTGTTCCCCCAAAGCCATGTTATATTCATTTGTCCCGATCTCGCAGGTGTGCCCTTCAATTAGGATTCTAGCTTTAGGATTCTTGGACATCCAGGCAGCGATCTTGCTCAGATTTTCCCTAGCCTGGATTGAAAGACTGTAATCGTCAAAAGCAAACTGGATCCGGAGACCAGTAAGATCAAGAGGCGCGGGTTTTTCTTGCTTGGCCTCTTGCTTAGGCGCCTTCTCCGGCACTTTGGCCTCTTCCATAGGTGCATACACCTTTACCTCTTCCTTTATTACTTTTTCAAGTGGTATAACTCGCAACCCAGTAGGGTCGCCAATATTTACTTCTTTAAACCCTTCTTCTCCAATTCCTTCCTTGGCCTCTTCCTTGGCCACTGCCTTTACCTCTTCCTTCGATGCATAAGCCTTGTCCTCTTGCTTAGGTGCTATCTTGATTTCTTCCTTGGCCTTTTCATCCGGAACCGCTTCGGTGGGTCCTGGAGTTTGTATCTTGAGTTTCTCCGTCTCTTTCGCCGCCTCAGGTTTAGCCTCTTCTTTTTTCGCTTCAACAACGGGACTCTTTTTCCCGTTGACCACCAATCTTAAAGTGCAACTAGTGGTGATAAAAGCGACAGCCACAAACAAAATAACCAACCAAACTGACGATTTTCTCAACATTTTCTTTCCTCCTCCGTGATTTCTGACCAAAGGTCAGATTTTTTTGCTAACTTTACAAAAGTTCATTTTAAACATCTAATAATACCACATAATAAATAATCTGTCAAACCAAGAATAACACTTGATAAAAAAAGAAGTCCGACATCTTCTAAGTGATGTCGGACTTCAATTTCACATAATCTTGTCAAAATATAATATCCTTTTCTGCTCCGGCAGAGTCTCTCGCAGAGGACTCTGCCGCAGTTAAACTTCTAGCTAAAAAACAACACTCTCTTCCTTTTTACACACTCATAGGCATAAATATAACTGCCGGCTGACCAGGCTTGATAAGGCTCGCCTTTGGGCTTGCCGGTTCTACCATCCAACCACTCATTAAATTCATAAGCTTGTTTTAAATCTCTGACTCTAAGTTTTTGCAGATTGGCGCGTGCCAGCTTTTCTAACCCTTGTTCAGCTTTTTTATATTGTTTCATTTTTACCAAAGCCACGATATAAAACGCCCCAATCATCGGCCAAATGCCGGCATTAAGATAATGATAAGGCTGTCGTGCTTCGCATAAAGCAAAATAATCATGCCACGCTTTATCGCCTTTTTTAATCGGCGGCCAGATGGCTTTACAGGGATAAGGCTGATTTATTTTCTCTCTCTCAATATATGCCAGGATCTTTTTAGCGATATGCGGCGTAGCCAGTCCAGTGACAATCGCTAATAAATTACCCAGGCCGTCAAACCACTCTTCATGTTCACGAATACTGTCATGGTTTTTCCAAGCCCACGGCCAGTAATAACCTAAATTATTATCATAAAGCGAACAGTATTTTTTTATCTCGCCATTAATTATTTTTTTTACTTCTTCAGCTCTTTTATCATCTCCCATCATTTTTAAAATGGCAAAATAGAGAGCATGGACATGAATGGTATAACCATATTTATGGGGGAAAGCATCTTGCCAGTCATTAGTTGGCTGTTGCGCGATTAAACCGACATTATCCGGATCTTGCGCTCGCAACCACCAATAAGCGCAGTAAATATTCCTTTGATACTTTTTTAGTAAGCTACTTTCTTTAAATCGTTGGGCATAAACCAAGCTACCAATAATAAACCAAAGGCTGGAATCAATGCTATTAAAAGTTACCTCGGATTGGCGGTCAGTATTATACGAACCCACACAGTTGGCTATTTGACCCAGCTGTCCCTGATTTTTAGCCAGTAATCCAATACTTTTAGCCATTACAGCTTTAAATTTATCCCCAACTAAACTAGCGCCTAAGGCTGTGGTCATACTATCTCGCGCCCAGACCGCTTCATAACCGCCAGGTAGTCCGGAAGCATAAAAACCCTTTAATTTAGCACAATGGTCCAATACATCAAGCGCTTTATTGTAAGCTTGATTAATAATTTTGTTATTCATAAAATTTTTTAAATTAATAAATTGAAAATTGATAATTGCCACCGCCCTAGCGGGGTCTGGCTGCGGCGGAAAAAATTAAAAATTCTTTATTTTACTTTCTCTATCGCTAACCTGGCTAATAAATACGAAATAGTCGATTCCGCTCCTTGATTAAAATTAAGCGAATATTTACCAAGGCCATCATAGCAGCCACCGGTCGCTTCATCATAAACCATCTGGCTTAGATGATTTTTGCCTAAAAACCAATCAAAAACTTTTTGCGCTTGTTCGGCATATAGTTTCTTCTTAGTCACTTGATAAGCGGTAACCAAAGCTTCGGTAGTGGAAGCCGTATCTTCTGGTTGCTGGTCAAAATAAGCGCGCTTACTATCGCGAAAGTACCAACCGTTTTGCCCAATCGCCGAAAAATAATCATTTTCAAAACTGATACCTGCTAAAAACTTTAAAGATTCCTCGGCCACTTTAAGATATTTTTTATTCTTGGTGATTTGATAAGCTTTAAGTAATGATTCCGGTAATTTATAATTAGAGTAAGTCAAATAATCTTCAAACCAAAACCATTTCTTTTTCTTGTTAACCGGCTTAGTGACTTGTTTCTGATAGAGTTTTACTAAAACGCCGGCTAATTTATTAATTTGATTCAACAGTCTCTCGGTTTGGCTTTTTTCTTTCGTTAAATTTAATTCTACTTTGGAAAAATGCTCAACAGCCAAAGTTAATCCTAAAAGAGCAAAGGCGATGGCTCGAGGTGATTTTAATTGCTCAAGCCATTTATTAGCTTTATTAAAAATAGTTTGTGCTTGACGGTAGAAATGTTCCGGCAGTGCCTGGGTATTTAAAAGACAGCCTAATGCTAGAATAGTCCGGCCGAAAGAATCTTCGCTGTCCGATTTATCGTTAACGGTTTTATTACGACTAACAAAATTATAAAATTTGCCATTGCTTCTTTGCGTAAATTTAATAAATTTAAAATATTTAGTAATTAAATCTAAGGTAGTCTTAAGTTGATTTAATTGATATAGTGCTAAACAAGCGATTAAAACTCTGGCATTATCATCTAAACAATAACCGGAGCTTAGATCCGGTTTGGTGTGCTGAGCAAATTGTATTATGCCGAAATTATCGGTTAGGGTTTTAATATGCTCTAGATTAATAACCGGTAATTTACCTTTCTCTCGCGGTACGATTTTAGCAAAATTATTAAAGGTCTTAAAGTAAGACAAAGCCACGTTTTGCCAGGTCATATGACGAGAAAAAAAGTAAGCGTTTTTTTTCATCTCTTTTCTCATTTTACTATCTTGGAGCATCTCCAGTATTGCTTTCTCCATATCTTTGGCATTTCTAAACCTAACTAAGATGCCTCTTTCCTGATTGATCACGTCCTTGGCATATTGAGTAGCGGTAGAAATTACTGGGCAAGCGCAAGATAGGGCATAAGACAAAGTACCGCTAACGGCTTGATTGGGGTTTAAAGTTGGTGACAGATAAATATCGGTGGCTTTAAGATATTCAATTAGTTCGTTTAAGGTTAAATATTTATCATAAAATTTTACATAGTCTTCTAATTTTAACTCCATCACTTGTTTCTTTAATCTATTACGATAAATTTCGCCTTCTCGTTTTCTCACTACCGGATGGGTAGCGCCGATAATTAAATAGAGCACCCGGGGAAATCTTTCTATTACTTTCGGTAACGCTTCAATCACATATTCAATACCTTTATCGCGATTAATCATACCAAAAGTTGATAAAATTATTTTGCCTTGCAAATTTAATTTCTTCTTAGCTTTGGCTTTGGATGGAAAAGCTACATGATGAACGCCATGGGGAATAACAAAAACTTTTGCTTTCTTTACGCCATAAATCTCTTGCAGTAGCCGGGAAGAGTTGTTAGTCATCACTACGACCGCTTCTGATTTTTGAGCAATGGTTTGGGTAATTCTTTTTAATTTTTCATCCGGATGAGGCAAAACCGTATGTAAGGTAGTAATAATTGGCTTTTTAACAATTTCCATAAAAGGCAACAAATAATTACCCCATTCCCCGCCAAAAATACCGTATTCATGTTGGATATTGATTAATTTAATCTGACTTAATTTATTAATTGCTTGCGCTCGTTCTAAATAATTTTCCATATCGGTTTCGTTAATCTGCATCGTTACTTTTTTAGGATAGTTATAAATGGAAGTACCATTATCATTAATGGCTAAAATTTTACTTTTAAGTCCGGGGTTAAATTCTTTATCAATCGCATTGGTTAAATCCTGAGTAAAAGTAGCAATACCGCATTCTCTCGGCGGATAAGAACCAACATATAATACAATAGGATATTTTGATTTAATCATATTAACGAGTTACCGCTTAATTAATTCATCTAGCTTAATCATGGCGGTACCGATGACCGAATCGCCAGCGCCATAATAAATTCTTAAGATATTATTAACTATAACCGCGCCGCAACAAAAAATTACTTTTGGCTTATTATCTCCTGTAATATCAACGCTTCCTCCTAACTCGTAAGAGGCAGAGGGTTCAAAAATTGGTTTAGCTGAACGATATAAAATTTTATTTGGATTGGTTAAATCCAAAAATAAATAACCGAGCCGGTAAACAATCTCTTTGTCAACACCATGATAAAGTACCAACCAGCCCTTATTAATTTTAATAGGTGAAGGTCCCATTTCCAAGTGAATGCTATCAAAATAATTTTTTCTGGGTTGTAAAAATGGTTTTTCTATCGGTTGCCATTTTTTTCCATCCTTTGATTGAGCTAGCCAAAGATTAGAATCACCGAAGATCATCCAATATTTATTACTAATTAACTCCGGGAAAATTCCACCGGCTTTTGACCATTGGCTGCGAACAGGATATTGATTTCTGACTTTGTCCCATTTAACTATAAATCCGCCGGCTTTTAAAAAATTCCAATTTTTAAGCATCGGGCCATGCTTTCGCCAATTTTTTAAATCGTTGGAAGTTGTTAGGTTTAATCTGGCGCAATCACCATTATAGGCGGTATAAGTTAAATAATAACTGTTTTTGATTTTAGTTATTCTCGGATCTTCAATTCCTCTGGTTTCTAAATCGCCTTGTGGTAAAAGTCTTGGCTGGAATTCGCTGACAAATTTTTCACCATCACTGGAGATAGCGTAACCAATTCTTGAAATCCAATCTCGACCTACCGCTCGATAAAATAAATGATATTTTTTATTTTCATATATCGCTCCGGGGTTATAAACTTTACGAGATCGCCAGCTTGGTTTTTTATCTGGTTTTAAAATCGGATTACTTTTTGAACGGATAAACATAACTATATTTTGCTTTATACTTCATTAATTCTTTAAGTAAACTGTCCAAATTGACACTAACCACGGCAATGCAAGAATCAGCCGCACCGTAATAAATATACAGACGACCGTCAAAAATTGCGGTTCCTGTGGGAAAAACAACGCTGTTAACATGCCCGTGTCGTTCGTAGTCCTCCTCTGGAGCGAATAGTGGATAGGGTAAACGAGCGATTAATTTTTTGGGATTTTCCAAGTTAAATAAAGCGGCACCAGCCCGATAAATTCTTCGCTTATTTGACTCTTCGGCGCCATGATAAATCATTAGCCAACCGTATTTAGTTTTAATCGGTGGAGCGCCGCCGCCAACATGCCGCTCTTCAAAAAAATGGGCGCCTTCAAATATTACAAACTTTGATAAATTCATAATATAGTCAATCCAGAAATATTCATCCTTGAGCTGACTAAAATCATTGAAATAAGCTATTTGCATATCCGGTAAGATACGATGGACCAGAGCGAATTTATCATCAATCTTTTCCGGAAAAAGAAAGCCGTCTTTATTCCAAATTTTAATATTTTTTCCGCCGTATCTTTGATAAAAAGACTCAAAAAAATAATAAGCATCCTTTAATTTTGAATATTTAAATAACTTACCGGCTTTGCTGTATGGTATTTTCGGACTAATAATGCCGCCTCTTTTTAAATTAAAAAGATGTTTGCCGTAAGAATAAGCGATTAAAGCGTTTTTGCCGTCGTGTACCACGTAAGTTAAATAAAAAGTATCGCCTATTTTTACCAGACGCGGATCTTCAATGCCTTTTTTCTCGTACCTAAACTTCGGCGCTAGATACGGTTTATCCCATCTTAAAACTACTTTGGTCGGTCCAGACAATCTAGCATAACCGAGGCAAGAAATAAAATCATTATTAATCGCCCGATAAATTAAATGAACATCTTTTCCTTCCTGAAACACGCCCGGATTGAGAACGGATTTATTTTCAAAATTATTATTAGTTGGCAAAAGAATTACGCCTTCTCGCTTGACTTTAATCATAATTCAATTATAGCAAAGAAAGTTAAAACAATAAATAAAACCGCCTTAAATCAAAAGGTGGTCTTATTTTATTATTTAATTTATCTTAAACTTTTTAACTGCTCATTCAGCCTTTTTAATTCCTCTTGCCATAATTTTAATTTTTCTTTTTCTTTTTCTACGATTTCAATCGGCGCTTTAGCAGTAAATTCCTTATTGGCTAATTTCCTTTCTAAATTCTCTATTCTCTCCTGCTGCGTTTTTATTTCCTTATTTAATCTTTCTCTTTCTTTAACAAAATCAAAATCTGGCACAACTAAATATATTTCAACGCCGCTCACCGTTAAATAAATGGTGTTCTTTATCTTTTTACCCTTTTCCCTAATCTCTAACTCATTAATACCAGTTCGTAATTTTTTAATTAATTCTGCTTGTTGCTCTATTATTTTAATCTTATTATCAGCATAAATTATAGCTCTTGTTTTTTGACTTGGCGGTATTTTATAGATTGAACGAGCGTTACGTATAACAATAATAATTTCTTTAATCAATTCAAAATCGCCGCTAAGGAGCTTTGCTCCTTTTAAAGTGGCCAAGTTACTTTTATCCGGCCAGCTTGCCACCATTAATAATTTCTTTTCATTCAATAAAGACCAGATATATTCCGTCATGAATGGCATAAACGGATGCCATAGCTTAAGCAAATTAGGCAAAATAAATAATAATATTTTTTCTTTTTCAGAACTCTTTTCAAACTTGCTAGCTTCAATATACCAATCCGCCAAATCATTCCAGCTAAATTCTCTCAACTTTTCCCCGGCTTGCGAAAACCGGTAATTTTCTAAATCATCGGTCACTTCAATGACTAAACTGTTCATTTTCTCCAATATCCATTTATCCGCCAAAGTTAACTCTTTATAATTAATGCCTGCTGTCTGCTCGCCTCGCTGAAGCTCCGGCGAAGCGGGCCGTCTGCTGTCTGCCGTCTGTAAAATAAATCTCGCTACATTCCATAACTTATTGACCAAATTCCTGGCTCCTTCGATTTTTTCTTCATAAAATCTTTGGTCATTGCCCGGCGTTACCCCGCTTAATAAACTGAAGCGCAGAGCATCGGTGCCGTATTCTTTGATTATCTCTAGTGGATCCACGCTGTTGCCGGCTGATTTGGAAAACTTTTTACCTAACTCGTCGCGCAACATGCCATGAATGTAAACGTCTTTGAAAGGAACCTGGTCCAAAGCGTAAGTGGACATTAAAATCATCCTGGCCATCCAGAAAAATAATATTTCATAACCCATCTGCATCCAGCTGGTCGGATGAAAAGTTCTTAAATCTTTGGTTCGTTCCGGAAATCCCAAAGTGGAAAATGTCCATAAACCTGACGAAAACCAAGTGTCCAAAGTGTCTTCGTCTTGTATCCATACGTCTTTTTTTAATTCTTCTAAAATTTCCTGGCTCTCATTGCTATTAAAATGCGAAACGGCATTTTCCACCCTTATAACATCAGCCTTTAATTCCCTTGCCAGTTCCGCTGTTTCTTCGGGCGGTATCACATGATCCTGACCGGCTTGAAATATTATTATTTCTTTTATGTTATTTCTTATTTTTTTAAAATCAAATTTATTTCCCGGATTATAGTCTTTTAATTCTTTGCTGTGAGGACGAAGCGGTGGGGCGATTAGTATTAACTTTTTTACTTTTAAATTTTTTTCTTCAATCATCTTAAGCGCTAATACACCACCTAATGAATGGGTAACAATTACGGTATTCGGGGTTATCACCGCATTGGCTAAAACAAAGTCTTTTTGCTCGTTTAAATTCGGCTTATCCGGATCGGGTAATATGCTCCAAAAATTATTTTTATTTGTAAACTTCTGGTTAAGCCAACCAAGGGGATCTTTAACCTCTCGCGTGCGATAAAAACCGTGTAAAAATATAAAATTAGTTTTTTCTTCAGGCGGCTCTGAGCCAACGTAAATTTGCTGCTCATCAGTTTCTGCTAATTCGATCGCCCAAATCCCATATTTTTTAATTCTATTATTTAAAGCCGGACGTTTGGCCCACCACTGCTTAATTTCTTTTACTGATTTACCCGGATAATCCTGATTGGACTCAAACACCTTAAATATTTGCTCTATGGTTTTAAAATGTTTGACCGATTTTACGCTTCTTTCAATCGGCTCCACAGCTGCTATTACTTTGTCCGTTTTCTCGTCAGCCAAATAAAATTTTATTATGTCATCTTTTTTAAACTGACCCCAGTCTTTACCCGTGCCTTTGGCTCTGCCCGCTCTGGTTTCAATGGTTTTACTACCGTTTTTTATGGCCTCAAAAATATCACTCCCGTAAATTTTTAACTCCCAAATTTTCGGTCCAAATTCAAATTCGTATCTCCAGCCTGGTTGCCAAGCTTTGTTCTTTCGCCAATCTTCTGCCAGAGCCTGCTGCCAACTTTTATTATTTAAGATTACTTCCAACGCCAATTGCGGACCTTTATGCGCCATTATTGCTACCTTTTTCCCCTGATATTTATTGAACAAATCTCTAAGAAAACTTCTCATTCTATTTTCCACCTCCTGATAACTTTCGCCTCCAGGAAAAGATTCATCGATTAAATCTTTTTCCATCGCCAGTACTTGCTTTTCGCTTTTTCCAGTCATCTTGCCATAATCACACTCTCTTAACCTTTTATCTTTAATTATCATAACACCCCTTTTACCAAATGCTAATTTTGCCGATTCAACCGCTCGCTTTAAATCTGAACTAAAAATAACATCAAATTTTTCATTTTTACATAACACAGCTAATTTCTTAGATTGCTTGATTCCCAACTCCGACAATTCCACGTCGTAATGCCCCGAAGCCAGCTCTTTTTCATTATCTAAAGTCGTACCGTGAACGAAGTAAGTTATTTCTACTGAATGTTTTGAAATTTTATTGGAAATTGAAAATTGAAAATTGGAAATTCCCTGTTTACGATAGTAAACAGGGATGCGGTGTCCCCACCATATCTGGCGCGAGATACACCAATCGCGTAAATTATCTATCCAGTGCAAATATGTTCTTTCGAACCTTGCTGGCGTAATTTTTATTTTTTGCTTCGGGTCACCATTATGTCCGACGGTCACGGCCTGGCGCATTAGATCTTTCAGACTCTTATTATTTCCCGGAACTATTTTATTAACATCAACGAACCATTGTTCTTTTATCTGCGGCTCGACCAGCCCGTTGCTGCGATAACACTTGGCTACTCGGTGCAGATAATTTTCATCAACCTTAACTACCAAGCCTTTTGCTTTAAGCTTAGCGACGATTTTTGGTCGGGCTTCAAGAATATCTAAGCCGGCGAATTCACCGGCCACCGGCATTAATTTGCCCTGGAAATCGATAATTTGCTCGGCGTCTAAATTATGCCTTTGCGCAATTTCAAAATCAATCATATCGTGCCAAGGAGTAATAGTCATCACCCCAGTACCGAATTTGGGATCAATAATACTGTCTTTTATAACCGTTGCCGTTACTTTACCATTAATCCATTCACAGTTGAATTTATCGCCATGCTTATATTTTTTATAACGCTTATCATCCGGATGCATGACCACATATTTATCGCCGAATTTAGTTTCCGGCCGGGCAGTGGAAATAACGAAAGGCCCGTACTTAAGATAGTAAAACGATGTTTTTTCTTCCTGCCAAACGATTTCATCATCGGAAATAGTAGTCTTAAGTGTAGCGTCCCAATTAACGATTCGCTTGCCGCGATAAATTAAGCCATCTTTATACATTTTAATAAATACTTCGTTAACGGCGCGGCTACGCTGTTCATCGAAAGTATAAGCCAGGCGCGACCAATCGCAACTAGTGCCCATTTTTTTTATTTGTTGTAAAATAGTTGCTTTTGATCGATCGGCATAATCTTTAATTTTTTCTAGTAATTTTTCCCTACCCAATTCCTGACGCGGATTTTTTATTCCCTGCTCCACCAATAATTTTTCAACTTTGGCTTGCGTGGCCACGGCCGCATGATCGGTGCCGGGAAGCAATAAGACTTTTTTACCTCTCATTCTTTGATACCGCGCCATAACGTCCATTAACGAATTTTCTAAAGCATGGCCTAAATGTAAAACTCCGGTAACGTTCGGCGGCGGCATCATAATAGAATAAGGCTCGCCTAATAAATTATCAGGATTAAAATAACCGGACTTTTCCCATTTTTGATAAATCTGGTCTTCATAATCAGACGGCTGATAACTTTTTGGCAATTCTTCGTTGGCCATAATTTAAATAAGATAAATATAAAAATAAGAAGATAATAGTTATGATTTTATTCTTATTTTTCTTATTTATCTTACTTTTAATCTACCAGAATTAGCCCTGTTTGGCAAGAAAATAATTAATCGTCCAAACCCTTGACACCGTAATTTTTTTTAGATATATTAATTAACTACTCACCGAATTTTCATTTTCGTTTTTTATAGTAAATTGATAAATTAATTAATGTCTAAGCGAGTTTATTTGATTCTTAGAATACTATATACTATTATCAGCGTTTAATCAGCGTCTTGATCCGCGACAAATCTGCGTTAAAGCGACTGTAACGCTTCACTGTTAACTCATAAATAAAATAATAATATCGCGCATAACGTCTACTTATCGATATATGTTAACTCAAGAACAACAAATTTTTGAACAAATTAAAAAGGCTAATTATATTTTAATTACTTTTAAAAAATCCTGGACTGGTGATGCGGTCGCTTCCGCTCTGGCATTTTTTCTCTTTCTAAAAAAAATGGGTAAAGAAATTGATCTTGTTGCCGAAGAATTCAACTTTAGTAAACTCTATTCTTTTTTACCTTCATATCATCAGATAAAAAATTCTTTAGAAAATTTACGCAAATTTATTATTTCCCTTGACATTTCTAAAACAAAAATCAGCCAAATAAAATATAAAAAGGAAGATAGTCTTTTAAATTTTATTATCTCGCCGGAAGAAGGCTTCTTTACCCCCGAAGATATTACCTCGCATGCCGGGGGTTTTAAGTATGATTTAATTATTTCTCTTGATACGCCTGATTTAGAATCTTTAGGAAAAATTTATGACTCTGATACTGAATTTTTTTATCAAATACCGATTATCAATATTGACCATAATTCCAATAATGAAGAGTACGGTCAAATTAACTTTATCGAATTAACCGCCGTTTCTACCTCGGAAGTATTATTTTCTTTATTTGAAAGTTATTCGCGGGATTTAATCGACGAGGATATCGCTACTTGTTTACTGGCCGGCATGATCGCCGAAACTAAAAGTTTTAAAACGCCTAATCTGACCCCGCGTGCTCTCTTGTCCGCTTCCCAACTAATTTCCTTGGGCGCGCGCCGGGAAGAAATCGTTACTCAACTTTACCGCTCAAGAAGTTTAAACGTTTTGAAACTATGGGGCCGTGTCCTGGCCAGGCTATCAAGTACTTTGGATAATCGGTTAGTCTGGTCAACCCTTAATTGGGCCGACTTTTCTAAAACCAACTCTTCTGAAAAAGATTTAACTGATGTTATTGATGAACTAATAGTTAACATTCCCCAAGCTAAAGTAATTGTTATTCTTTACGAAAAAGCTACACCGGGAGATGCACCCGCCTTAATTACCGCGCCGATTGAACAAAAAACCTTTACCAATATTTTAATTTACTCCACTAAAAATATAGATTCACTGAATTTAATAAGAGAATTTAATCCCACCGGCATAAAAAGCTTGGCCAGAGCTACGATTGATCAGCCGATCGTGGAAGCCGAAAAAATTATTATTAGTACGATTGAAGAAAAATTAAATAAACTGCCGCTGTAAAATTTATAAAAGGAGGGTGCCGTGGATGCAATATTTCTGCAGATGCTCAAGGAAGCGGAAAAAATTAGGAAAAATATTGACCAGCGAAATCGTTTTATCGGAAACCATGCCTTACAAATTAAGGTAATTAGAAAGTATGCGGAAAAACACAACCTTTTCCAAGGAAATTTACAAAAAAATACGGCTAATAATGCTCTTTTAAATTATCAAGCGGAAATCGCGGCCTGCAGACTAGAAGTTAGCAGTAGTAAAAAAATAGGTTCAATTTTTTCTCTTGTGAAAAAAGAAAAATTAGAGCTTATTCACCAAGCCTCGGAAATCAGTTAAATTACAAATTTGTTCTCTATAAGAGAGCGCTTGCTCTCTTTTTTATTTTTTGTATACTTGAAAAAAAATAGATATAATGGTAGATTGAAGAAAAGGAATTACTCCTTTTTTATTTTACCTGCGCCAGTAACCCCGACGTCCCGATGTTTTCAATCGGGATTCCGACAGAATCGTCGGAACTGCGGTCGGGATCCCGACACCGAAGGTCGTCGGGACTCAGTGGTAGAGCAACGGTCTTATAAGCCGTGGGTCCATGGTCCGTCCTGTCATACGACAAGACGCCCTATCGAATGACAGGGCGAATCTAATAAATCTTTCAAAATTTATAATTTAATTAATCGAGCGCGTGTAGCTCAGTGGTAGAGCAACGGTCTTATAAGCCGTGGGTCCATGGTCCGAATCCATGCACGCGCACTTGAAATAAGGACAATTAGCTCAGTTGGTTAGAGCGTCACATTGACATTGTGAAGGCCACTGGTTCGAGTCCAGTATTGTCCACCCAACATAAATTAGTCCCGATGTTCGCCGAAGGCGAAATCGGGTCCGACGACTCCGCTGAGGCCGAGTATCGGACTCCATCGGAGATCCCGACACCGAAGGTCGTCGGGACTCAGTTGGTTAGAGCGTCACACCTGCCCCGTCGTATGACGGGGTTGACATTGTGAAGGCCACTGGTTCGAGCCCAGTATTGTCCGCTGATTTTTATCTAAATTAAATTTAAGGGTTCGTCTCCTCTTCATTTAAAGACCAGTTTAAGTTGAATCGTTCGGTAGAAATGAATTTTCGATTTTAAAAAAAATAATTTTTAATTAAAAATAATAAAATTTAATCCCTAATTTATTAATAAAATTATGAGAGAAAAACTAGATTTTGTTTCTATTTTAGATAGGAAGACTAATTTGATCGACATTGTAACGAAACAACCGATAACAGTGAGAGTTTTACTTTCTAAATTACCAAAAGAATTAACTGAATTGGCAACAAACGCAGAATCAAGATTATCTTTCACTAGACAGTTGGACAAATTATATGACAGCGGACAGAGAGAATTGGGAACTGCTTGGAGTGATCTCAAATTATACGGCGAACTTTCAGAAAATGAAGCCTTCGATCTCATAAGACAATTTAAAGAAAATTGATATTTATTGCAAATTAATTTTGCGAAAAAATAATAGACAAAAAGTTGTGCTTATAGTTCATCGGTAGAGTGCGTCGTTGACATCGACGAGGCCTCCAGTTCAAGTCTGGACGAGCCTACCAAAAAATTATTTAATAATATTGTTGACTTAATTGGCACTTTGATATAAAAATAATTAAGGAGTTGTTATTACTAAAAATCCCAAGAAGAAAGGAGAAGACTATGGCTTACAAAATTGGATTTGCCGGAACGGATGGAAGAACACTTCTAAGCGCCCTAGTTACCTCTACAGCCAGGAGCGAAAACTATGCTAATGATTTTCAAGGAGTCGTGATACGTGGCACTCCAGCTATGCCGCAATTTGCCAAGCTGATGGGTTGGCCAGTGGAATTTATTCCTACCGCCGATAATTCGGTTAAGGGATACGCAGCCGCTATTATCAAGGCCCTGAAAAACGGTTTACTTGACTGCGTCATTCCTATGCCCGAGGACCTGTTGTATAACGGTTTAGTGGATGAGGTGGAAAAAGCTGGCCCGGGAGACTCAATTGCTGGACTGACTAAAAAAGGTGCTTTCATTGAGGGAGATAAAATTGCCTGCAAGCGACTTTGTGAGGAATATTCTATTCCGGTTGCCGATCAATGGTGTATTGTAGATGCCAGGGATTATGGAGCGGTGCGAGATATCTGTTTGAAAATTTTAGACCAATATGGGGGAGCCGTACTTAAATATCCCTACAGTGCCGGAGGCAAAGGCAGTCGCATTATTCTGGACGCCTGGCAGATAAAAGAAGTATACGATACTCTCTTAAGCGACTATCAGGATAGCTATCAAAGCATGGGGGAAAATAGTTCTAAGTGGCCGCTTTTGATCGAGTCGCGGATGTCCGGGGTGGAAATTAGCTTCACCATATTCGTTGACAGGAATGGTAATTTCCAAATCTTGCCTACGGCTATGGATTACCCGGAGCGCTTTGAAAGTCGTAAAAAAGGACCAGCGAGTAAGGATAATCCGATCACGGGCGGTATGGGCAGCATTTCACCCCATCCGATGGAAACCGGTGAATTGATGCAAATGGCCGCAAAAGATCTTGCCGAACCACTGGTAAAAGCCTTGAGAGAAAAAGGTATTTTACGGCCCTGCGTCTTGTATCCGGGCTGCATCATCTCTTTGGATAGCTCAATGAAGCCCAAACGAATAAGGGTTTGCGAGATAAACATCCGCCCTGGTGAACCAGAATTTCAACCGATTGCCCGCCGCTTAAGAAATTTAGGCGCTCTAGCGAAGGCCATGTTTGCCGGCAATCTGGACGAAGTAACGCCGGAAATAAGAACCGATCAGATCTCCCTTTGTTTGGCTTTAGCTACTGGACCCGGTGGTCCTGATGGGCAAAAAGGCTATCCTTGGTCTTGTACCAAAGGCGAGCCTGTAGAGATAGATCTTTCCTATTTTAGGAAAAAAAATATCCAGGTTATCCCTTCCGCCATGGCCTATGCCGAGAATGATGATGTCTTTAAGTCTGACGGCAGTCGGGTGGCGTTTTTGAATGCCAACGCCACCGTTAAGCACGGAGAAATCAGAGCAGAGGTGGCTGAGCGGTTGAGGCAGAAATTATACACCGCCTTTAGAGAGGGAAAAATCAGAGTCATCCCTCGCGAAAATCCCAAAGGTAACCGTTTAGCTTTAAGAGAGGATATAGGTTCCCATTATACAATCGGGGAACAATTATTTCCTTTATAAATTTTTATCCCTATCAAAACCCAGAAGCACGCCTGGGTTTTTATTTTAGTGAAAACCTAAAAATTTCCCTTTTCGTTTATCAATATCTTTTAAAAAATTCTGGTGGAAAAACTAACTAAATTTACCCTACTTGCCAAAACTCATCAACAATTATATACTATTATTAGTTTCGTAATTTATAACTATAACTATTTATATGGTAAACCTTTTTAAAAAATTAGTTGGTCTGGATGATAAAAAAAATATAAATATTGAGCCGACAATTGACCCAGAGATGGATAATGTAGCAACGGAAAAAAATTCCGATGAGGATTGGTGTTTATCAAACTCCAGAAAAAATTGTAGTTAAATCTACCATCGCCGGCGTTAAACCCGAGGACATTGATATCTCAATTAATAATGATATGTTAACTATTAGAGGTAAAAGGCAGGCCGATATTAAGATTGATGACGAGGATTATTTATATAAAGAATGTTTTTGGGGCGCTTTTTCTCGCTCGATTATCTTACCGGTAGAAATTGAGGCCGAACATATAGATGCTTCGTTAGAAAATGGAGTTTTAACTATTATATTGCCTAAAGCTAAAAGTGCTAAACAAATCTCGGTAAAAGTAAAAGAGAAATAATTATTATTACCGAAACGGGATTTATTTTATGACCATTAAAATGACAGTGGACAGAATTGAAGGAGAAAAGGTAATTTTAATAACGACGGCTGGTAAAACCGTCATCTGGCCCAAAGATGACTTGCCAGTTAATTTACACGAGGGCATGGTTTTAATCTTCGAAATTTCCGGCCAAGAGGAATACGAAAAAAAAGATAAACAAAAAGCAAAGGATATTTTAAATGAAATTTTACACATTAATCCGTAGTTTAAGGATTAAAATTTGATTATCTAAGGCGATGTCTAGATTTGATCTTAAAAATTATTTGCCTCGATGGTTGCTTACCTTAGCAATCATTTTTTTTATTTTTCTTTTAATATTTTTCGCCCTTTATTTAATTTTTGAAACGACCTATCAAAATAAAATTTACCCGGGAATTTTTTTGGGTAAATTTAACTTGGCTGAAAAAACTAGAGTACAAACAGAACAATTACTTAACCAGCAGATTAATAAAATAAACCAAACAGGAGTAGTATTTTTGTATAAAAATCATCAAGCTGTTATTTTGCCGGTGATTGCTTCACTACAAAGTGATTTAGCTTATCAGGTTATTAATTTTAATGTTGAGCAAACGGTAACAGCAGCCCTTAACTTTGGTCGATCTAATAATTTTCTTGTCAATTCAGTAAATAAAATAAAAGTCTTGATGTTTAAGCAACAACTAAATTTATTAACTTCCTTAAACCGCGAAGAAATTAAAAAAATTCTTAAAGATAACTTTGATGAATTAGAGCAGCCAGCCAAAAATGCTAAACTTATAGTTAAGCAACTTAAAGATAATGACTATCAATTTTTAATTGAAGAGGAAAAAATTGGTAAAATAATTGACTATGAACAAGGTTTAAATAGTCTAAATCAACAATTAGATAAACTTGATACCACGCCGATTAGATTACAGACTAAAACTGACTACCCCACAATTTATAAAAAGGACTGTTTAAATATCGGGAGTAAAGCTGAATCGATTTTAAATCTAGCACCAATAACTTTAAAATATAACAAGGACAATCGGTCTATTGATAAGGCGACCTTAGTTGAATGGCTTATTTTAAAAAATAATCTGCTAAAAGCTGCTCCACCAGCCGATAAAATAATTGTTGGTTTAGATGAAAATAAACTAACTGACTTTTTAAATAAAAATATTGCTCCTCAAATTAACCAAGATGCGGTAGATGCAAAATTTTCTATCGGTGATAATCGAGTAACTGAATTTCAAGCCAGTCGCGATGGTAAAGTGTTGGAAATAGAAGAAACTATTGCAAGGTTGGAAGAAAATATTATTAATTATAAAGACTCTCAGACAACTTTAATAGTAAAAGAAATACCAAGCGCGATTACTACGGAAAATATTAACGATTTTGGAGTCAAAGAAACTGTTGGCACCGGCGAGTCAAATTTTAAGGGCTCACCGCCTAATCGACGTCATAATATTAAGGTTGGCGCCGATACCCTTAGCGGTTTATTAATTAAACCAAATGAGGAATTTTCCTTACTTAAAGCTTTGGGTAAAGTTGATGCCAGCACTGGCTATTTACCAGAACTGGTAATTAAGGGAAATAAAACTATTCCCGAATTTGGCGGCGGTTTATGCCAAATTGGCACCACCATATTTCGTGCCGCGCTGTCCAGCGGGCTACCCATTACCATGCGTCAAAATCATTCCTATCGGGTGGTCTATTATGAACCAGCCGGCACTGACGCCACTATCTACGATCCCTGGCCGGATTTTCGTTTTATCAATGATACGGGTAATTATATTTTAATTCAAAGACGAATTGAAGCTGATAATTTATATTTTGATTTTTGGGGAACCAGCGACAATCGTATCGCCACCCAAACTAAACCGGTAATTTATAACATAGTAAAACCTGGGCCAGCTAAATTAATCGAAACCTTGGATTTAAAACCGGGCGAAAAAAAATGTACCGAAAAGCCACATAACGGAGCCGATGCCTATTTTGATTACAAAGTTATTTATCCAAACGGTGAGGTTAAGGAAAAAAGATTTTCTTCTCATTATATCCCCTGGCAAGAAGTTTGCTTAATTGGTGTAGAAAAATTATCTACCGACAATGCCAGTTCAACACCAACTTCCAATCTTCCAAGCTCATCCCCGTAAAAAACAGTTGATTAATAAAAAATCCCAGAGCAACTGAAATTTCAATGCTATGGGATATAATAAGGAAAATTAGAGCCAGAACCAAAAAATTATAGTCAGTCCCAATAATATACAGATCGTGCCAACTAAATTGGCCATCAAGTTATCATGGGCGGTAAAACCTCGCCTATTTTGTACCAGAAAACAACAGCCCATAATAACAAAAATTACTCCTAGGATAGTAGCACAGCATAATAATATCTGCTTAACTGACGTGGGAACGATTACATTATTTACTAAAAAATAAATATACATTTTTTCCTCCTTGGGAAAATTGTCTTCGGATCCACAGCTTACAAAAAAAGATCAACTTAAGCGGGCAGGCAAGAAAATTTCTCCCAGGAGAAATTTAGTTAATACCAAACTAATCCTGATAAGAAAATCCCCATGCTTGTCGTGCCTAGCCCGCCCAAACTGATCTTTTTTATAAAAATTTATAGTTTTAAACGACATCTCATCTTAGCACTACTAAAATAAGTTGTCAAGAGGCAATCTGACAACTTATTTAACTTTAGCAAAAATATTAAAATTAATGTTTTAAAATAAACTTTTTTGTTTATTAATTAACTTTTCTTCGTTCCTAAAAATTTTAATAATTCCATATTGACCGTCAAAACCTGGTTCAATAACTAATTGACCTTCTCGCACCCTTTTAATACCCTCCGCAATTTCTGGCAAAGTTATTTCTTTCAGTTTTGCCAAATCAAGATTCAACAAAATACTTAATTCGCTCTCGCCTTGCTTAATTAAATTATTGTATTCTTGTTGTACTTTTATTGAATGGCGTGATTTCACTTCCATTGCTTCGGCAATAATCTTATCCAACTCCACCAACTTAACAAAACCGGCTTGGCCTAGAGGTGGATTTAAACCTATGGGCTTGCCCGCCGTAGCGGGAGCGAAGGCGGGTCGATCGGCCAATTGCTCAACGCGATTCATCACGCCAATAGTTAATGGCTTTTTACAAACCGGACAAATACCTTTGTTTTTTCTGGTTTGTTCTGGTGTAAATCTAATACCGCATAAGCGATGCCCGTCATAATGATACATACCTTCTTCAGGATAAAACTCAATGGTATATTTCACTCCACTGTCATTCCCGCGTAGGTGGGAATCCAGAATTTTATTTTCGGGATAAATCATTTTATCCTTGATTATTTCATAAATTTTATTATAAGTAATTTCTTTCATCTCAAACACATTAGCTTCACGACCTATATTGGGTAGTGAATGGGCGTCGGAATTGGACAGAATAGTTAATTTATCCAGGGCTGACAATCGCCAATTCATAGCTGGATCGCTAGATAGTCCGGTTTCAATGGCATAAACATCTTTGCTGTATTCTTTAAAACATTCCTCTAGGCTATCAAAGCCTGATTTAGAACCAAAAACCGCAAACCAGGGTGTCCAGATATGCGCCGGATAGATTAAAAATTTCGGATGGATGCTTAAGCATAGTTTCATTAAATCAGGCGCAGTCATTCCCAAAATCGGCCGACCGTCAGATCTGATATTATATTTTTTATCCAAAAAATTATTTAAATCCTCAACCGCTTTGGTGTTAGGCACCTGTAACATCAGATGAATTCGTCTAACTTTATCGCCGTCTTTATAAATTAAGGCCACTTCAGTCGATAAAATGAATTTTATCTTGTCGTCTTTGGCAGTTTTTAAAATGTACAATCCTCTTCCCTCTCCCGCCCCCCTGCCTGCCCGCCTTTCTGGAGGGACAAGGAGGGTAGGGGGGGTTGATGAAGCGGTCTGAGGTAAAACATACTCTTCCAATTTATCCTTTATTTCAGAAAACCACTGCGGAAAGGTAAAATCCCCAGTTGCTACAATATCAACACCTTTAGAGCGACAGACTCTGTCAATATTTTCCAAAGTCAACTGTGATGAGCAGGAACGGGAATATTTAGAGTGAATATGTAAATCTAAAATTTGCTGCATAAAATTAACCAAACCAACTTAAATGTTTTCCTAAGGGCATGCCTTTTTGTTTCTCGCCGACATCAACATCAAGCCAATTGCTGCCTACCCTGACTTTAAGATATTGGTGTAGAAAAAAATTTAAAAAAACATTTTTGGTTTTAATTTCGTCTATCTTAAACCATCCACTTTTAACTAAGAATATTTTTAGCAGATAATTACTTTGCTGACACGGTGCAAAACCTGGTAATGGCCAAATTTCATCAGCCGACTTAAATAGATAATGAAATTTTGTGATAGTTCTAAAACGGCCAGTTCTATACCTATTACCAATAAAGTCATAAGTTAATTTTAAAAACTCACTTTGTGATTTTGCCTTGCTCTTTAGTTGATTAATAACTGTTACCATTTCTGAGGGTAGATTATTTGGTACTGGTTCTAACCTAAAACCAAGATGAGGTACGAAGAAACGGGAGAAAAAGAAGACAACTAGACAATAACTTATAACCAATAACAAAATAACTATTGCAAACATAAATACACTTTATCACTTTGCCCTGATTCGAGCAAATAAAATAAACGTTTAAAAAACGCTTATATCTGTGGAGCTATTCTATTAAGCAGGGTCAATCAAATTTCTTTTTCTCCTGTCCGCTTCGGCTAATTGTTCCGGCGTATTGATACCGAACCATTCGTTCGGATCTTTAAGCTTAATGGCGCCGAATTTAGATCCGCTAACTAAAGCTTCTTCAACTAAACTGGGCAGTCCATATTCATTTAAACCGGGGATGAGTTTAATATTTAAATAATGCTTTTTAAACCAATCTCTTTTAAAACAAAAGGTGTTAGTGTTAATCTCTTTGATTTTTTCCAATTCTGGTGTCATGTTTTCCTTTTCCACCACCTTGATCACTTCGCCGCTCTCACCGCGAACTACCCGGCCTAAGCCTTGAGGATCTTGGGGTTGACAGGTTAATAAGCTAACATCATTGTCTCTGGATAAATGATATTCCATTAATTCAGCCAATGAGCTGAACTTATAAAAGGCCGTATCGTCGCCGTTTAATACTAAAAAGTTATCGAATGCCGGCGGTAATGACTTCTCTCCCGTTAAGGCGGCATGCGCCGTGCCTAACCGTTCGATTTGTAGGGAGTAAAGATAGCCCGGTCCGATTTTTTCTTTAACCAACTCGGCCTTAAAACCCGTCACCAGACAAATCCGATTTTTATCTATTCCGCCCTTTTCTAACTCTTGCAAAATATAACTAATGATCGGCTGTCCGTTTATTTGATATAATACTTTTGGCAAATCGACGCAATTAAGCCTCTTTCCCTGTCCGGCGGCCAAAATTACTATACCAAACCTTTTTAATTCCTTTTTCATAAAAGATAAATTTATATTGACATCTCTAATTATCTAAGCTGTAGCTCACGATATTTTTCTCTCTTTTTTTCTCGCTCTTTGGGCAATAATTCAGTTAAATCTTCGTGGATTTTCTCGTCATGCTCAACATTATGAGAATATGGTCCTTGAATTAAATAAATATCACATTTTTCACCCAATTCTTTCTTTAATTCTAGACTTTCTTTGGCATTATCATTAATTATAGATATCTCCTCCCCACCTTCTTTAAGTGATTGAAAAAATTCATTTTTACTCTTATCACCTTCCTCTAAAACTATCTGATTAAAATATTTTTTAACAGCTAAATTGTTAATCTTTAATTCTTGCCAGCCCAAATCGCCAAAAGAAGCTAAAACTAATTTATCGCCGCGGTGTTTAAAGAATTTTACTACCTTTTCAACCTCTGGAAAAATATATTTGTCAATTTCCTTAAGTAAGCCACTAAATTCTTCTCTAATTTTTTCAGCTTTACGATGGTTTATTTTTTCCTCATCTTCTAGTATTTGCAAATGTTTCTCTAATTTATAATTAATTCCCTTGGCTTTAAAGTTTTCCCAATAACTTCGATTAAAATCTTTAGTCGACATTCTAAAAATTTCGGCTAAATTTTCTTTAAATCTCTTGGTATTAAAAATGGTATAATCCAAATCAAAAATTGTTACCATATATTTTATTCATCAATAAATTTACTTCCAAAAAATTATTTACTATATAATCGGCGCCCGCTTTTATTAACTTCTCACGCGAAAAAGTGGTTGTTATTCCTATGGTTTTACATCCTGCAACTTTAGCCGAAACTATACCATTGTCCGCATCCTCAATCACTATACATTCACCAGGTTTGACTTTCAATAATTTTATCGCTTTTAGGTAAGGTTCGGGGTCGGGTTTGCCTCGAACGAAATCATTGGCGGTCATCACTACATCGAAACTTCCTTTTAAATTAAACTTTTTAAGAATCAGCTCGGTAAATTTTTTTTCCGATGAAGTGACCAGGGCGGTCTTTTTAAAAAATTTGCGAGCTCTTTTTACAAATTCTATCGCACCGGGAACTTCTTTTATTTCTTTGTCAACCAGCTTTAGCATTGCCTTATATTTATCTTTTATCATTCGCTTGATATCTATTTTTTTGTCACTAAAATTTTTAACTATATAGCTAAAAATCTCCTCTATCTTCCAGCCGGGAAATTTACGCGAAACAGACGACGGTACCTTTATCTTATATTTTTTACAAACCTCTTTTTCTAACTTAGTATGTAATTTCATTGAATCAATGATTACTCCGTCCAGATCAAAAATAATCGCTCTATATTTTTGTTTCATACTATTTCAGTAGATTGATTATTGTTTTAGCTAATTTATCGCTATTATGACGAATTAAAGTTCTCGATAATAAATCTCCCTCGGTTGGTTGATATATTTTTTTATTTAATAATTTTTGTCCTATGAATTTAACTTTTGGCTTGGTAGTTAAATCACCTATTTGAACGAAGTATTCGCCTTGACGCGCATATTTCTTTAATAAAAAATTTTCAGGTACTTCTTTGTTGTAGATGACATAATCAATAACGTCGTCTCCAATATATTTTTCTAAAGTCTCGATAAAATTTATTACGGTAAATTGATCTGTATGACCGGGCTTAGTCATCAAATTGGCTAAATACATTTTTTTGGCTTTGGCTTTAACCACTGCACTGGCTAACCCGTTTACTAAAAAATTAGGAATAATTGAACAAAAAAAGTTACCGGGATTAATGATAATTGTATCGGCTTGAGTGATTGCTTCTATTACCTCTGGATTAACCCGAGCTTTTGGCTCTAAATTAATTTTTTTTAAATTGGCTAAATCTGCTTGGTTAATTTTATCTTCTCCGATAATTTGCCTGCCATTATCGAAGGTTGCTACTAATTTGGTATTTTGCAAAGTAACGGGCAAAACTTTACCTCTAATGCGTAAAATTTGGGCAGCTTCTTTTATCGATTGGTTAAAACTTCCCGAAACTTTTTCTAAAGTGGAAAGAAAAATGTTGCCGAAATTATGCCCGGCTAAACCACCATTACTATAACGGTAATTAAAAAGTTCCCTTAATACATTGCTTGATTTGGCTAAAGCCACTAAACATTGTCTGATATCTCCCGGAGGCAATACGCCTAACTCATCCTGTAATATTCCTGTTGAACCTCCGTCATCGGCCATACTGACTATTGCCGTCAAATCAATAAAATCATATTTTTTTAATCCAGACAAGACGGTAAAACTCCCGGTTCCGCCGCCAATCGTAACTATTTTTTGCTTTTCATTTTTCATCTTCTAAAGATTCAATATTATGTTTCTTTAATAATTCTTTTATATAAACCGTTATATCAATTTCGCTTTTTATCCGATCCTTTTTTACGGCTATAGTATGCCATAGCGGAAGATAAATTATTTCCTGACCAATTTTTATAATAAAGTTATTCCTATCTCTGCTTAATTCCAAGCCGTATTTTTCTTTATAGCCATTCAGTTTGAATGTTTGCGCTAACTTATCGAACGAGTTAATATCACCCTGGTCCGCCGGTAATCTTTCCGAATGGGTCTCGGTTATTTTATTTTCTCTCATATTTTTTTATATTATCTTCTACTTATTCTTACGCTTCCGATGGCGACAATTTTTCATATTTTAATACGAATTTTACGAATTAGTTATAAGAAAACTTTTTTATCAGCGTTTAATCAGCGTTGTAATCCGCGTTATATTGGCGTTAAAATAATTAATAACCGCGCAAATACTAAATACTGACGGATGATAAAAATTTCTTAAATCACGATTTATAAATACATCTTGAACTCTTTACCGAAATCTTTAAAACCAAGTTTTTCATAAAGCTGATGCACTTTTTCTCGGTCATATCTTGAAGTAGCTACAATTTTATAACAACCATTTTCTTTAGCCGTTTCTATCAATTTTTTTACCAACTTCTTACCTAAGCCTTGCCCACGATAATTTTCTTCAATATACACATCTTCCATAAAACCATACGGTTTGTCTCTTAATTGATTTTTTATTAAATATATATAAGCTCGACCAACCTCCTGGCCACTTTCCTCGATAAAAATTTTAATAGCTTCTGACTTAATGA